>JGI24024J18818_10000010_pt1 | contig 46111 bp, 45 predicted proteins | sample Cruoilmetagenom2_FD_18818 | JGI IMG/M metagenome (IMG submission 18818) | reverse complement strand
TGCACACTGTTCACCTATCTCTTTCATTCCCTGCTTAGACATAGAGATAATAGAAGATTTCTTCAAAAAGTTTTCTACAGAAAGTGGTGAGTAGAACTTCGCCGTTCCCCCTGTAGGGAGTGTATGGTTAGGACCTGCCACATAGTCACCTATAGGCTCAGGTGTATTTTCACCTAAGAAGATGGCACCTGCATGCTTGATATCATCTAAAAGACTCATAGGATCTTCTGTGATAACTTCCAAATGTTCTGGAGCTATTTCATTCATAAGAGCTATGGCTTCATCCATGTTTGAGGCAACAATAATAGCGCCTCTCTCTTCTATGGATTTTCTTGCTATCTCTTCACGTGAAAGTGTAGCAAGGAATTCTTCTACTTTGTCACTTACTTTATTTGCCAGTTCTTCATCTGTAGTAATGAGTATAGAAGATGCCATTTCGTCATGTTCTGCCTGTGAAAGCAGATCTATGGCAATGTAATCTTCTCTGCCGGTCTCATCTGCCAAAATACCTATCTCTGAAGGTCCTGCGATCATATCGATGTTAACTTCACCATAAACTAACTTTTTAGCCGTAGCTACAAATATGTTTCCTGGGCCAGTGATCACATCTACTTTAGGAATAGTCTCCGTTCCGTATGCCATTGCGCCAATTGCCGAAGCACCACCTACTCTAAAGACTTGCGTTACTTTACATAAGTGACAGGCTGCAAGAAGAAGCTCATTGAGTTCATTGTCTGGTGCCGGAGTACAGACAACTATCTCTTCCACTCCCGCAACCTTTGCAGGAATGACATTCATAAGCAATGAACTTGGATATGCTGCTTTCCCTCCAGGGATGTAAAGCCCCGCTCTGTCTACCGCAGTCACTTTTTGTCCAAGTATAGTTCCATTGGCTTCTTTGTCCATCCATGTTTTGGGCATGAGTTTTTGGTGGTAAGATTCTATACGATCATACGCTAAGTGCAATGCATCACGAAGTACCGGGTCAATGTTGTCATAGGCTTTCGCCATATCATCAGTAGAAACCAAAAGTGCCTCATCAGATTCTGGTTCCCATCTGTCAAACTTTGCTATCTGAGATTTCACTGCTTTATTACCCTCAGTTTGTATCTCTTTAAGAAGTCCGGATACGGTGCTTGTCACACCCTCAATATCCATCTTACCACGCTCAAGTAACTCAGCAAAGTTTGCCTCAAATGTATCATCACTACTGTAAAATATTTTCATTTACAAGTCCTTATATTTTCGTTCATATCTCGGGAGCATACTCTCATTACCCAACACACCACCCTGATGGATGTAAAGTGTAGGTTTAGAAAAGACTTCAGGATGTGCAAGCAATACTCGCCATCCCAATGGATCATAAAGGAGATCAAACTCCACCCCCGTTTGTTGCTGTAATTTTAGCCAAATTTTGTAGTTTTCTTTATAAAGTTTTCCAAAATGGTGCTTTTTCTCTAAAGTCAAGATAGTCGGATAATATATTTCATCTTTTTCTAACTCTAAAAACTGCTTTTGTAAATACTCTTTATCTCCTACACAAGGTGTAGTATAAACTATATTATCAGGTAAATGCTTTTGTAAAAAAAGTACTGTTGTCCCTGTACCAGAAGGTAAAAAAACATTCAATTCTTCTAGGTTATTTTCTTTTTGCCAAGTAACAATTTCTTCTGCCAAAAGTTTTATACCAAACTCCGCTTCTTTTTGTCGCCCACCTTCTTCTATGAAAAGTATGTCATTTTTTCCTTCGACAAGCTCAGGGAACGGTGGCTGAGCTTGTCGAAGCCTCATCCCATTTTCAATTGCAGCTCTATAATTCCCATGAGGATTCTCTTTCAAATAATCTGCTATATGATCTACAAAATATTCAAACTCCCATCCTCTCATCTTCGCCAGTACTGACAATGAATACATAGCATTAGACTGAGCAGAACCATAAGAAACTATTTTATGAATATGCGGAAAGTCGTTTTGAAGAAAGTAATAAAATTTACGGGCTTTATTTCCAGAGAAATCCGGATGAAGTAGGTCATCTCGTTTTAAATAAAAGGAGTAACTTTCAAAAATATATTTTTCTATTGGAGAATTTAAGTTCATGTTCTTCCCATCAAATCACACGAACGTGTGCCTGTCATCTCGAACGCCCTTGAAAACGCAGTGATTCGAGAGAGATGACGATTTTTTTGCTTCGTTTTTTTCTAAAAAAAATGAAGAGAACAACAACGCCACAGTTAAAAAAAGAGGAAAGTAACTAAACTTAGTTACGTCCAATACAATTCAGATCATCAAAAGCCTGTTCAAGTCTTTTGACCATTGCAACTTCCCCGGCTCTAAGCCATTTACGAGGATCATAATGACTCTTATTTGGTTTATCTTCACCATCAGGATTACCTATCTGACCTTGAAGATAATCTTTATGCTCACTCACATACCCTCTTACACCATCCCAAAATGCCCATTGTGTATCTGTATCTATATTCATCTTGATAGCACCATAAGAGATTGCCTCACGAATATCTTCTAGTTCTGAACCCGAACCACCATGAAAGACAAAATCAACCGGTTTAGCACCTGTGCTGTATTTCTCTTCAATATATTTTTGTGAATTGTCTAATATTTTTGGNGTAAGACTGACATTACCCGGTTTATAGACACCGTGTACATTACCAAATGATGCCGCTATCGTAAACTTGTCAGAAATTTTTGAAAGTTCTTCATACGCATAGGCTACTTCTTCCGGCTGGGTATAAAGTAGTGCATTGTCTATCTCAGTATTATCCACACCGTCCTCTTCTCCACCTGTCACACCAAGTTCTATCTCCAGTGTCATACCCATTTTAGACATACGCTCAAGGTAATCCTTACAGGTAGCGATATTTTCTTCTATAGGCTCTTCAGAGAGGTCGATCATATGCGAGGAAAAAAGAGGAATTCCATGTACTGCATAGTATGCTTCACTTGCATCAAGAAGGGCATCTATCCAGGGAAGAAGCTTTCTTGCTGCATGGTCTGTATGAAGCACGACCGGTACTCCATAGGCTTTAGCTATGGTGTGTACATGTTGTGCACCAGAGATACTGCCTAAAACAGCAGCTTCATCAGAAGGTAATCCTTTACCTCCATAGAAAGCACCACCACCATTGGAAAACTGTACGATCACAGGTGAATTTACATTTTTAGCTGATTCAAGTACAGCATTGATAGAAGATGTACTTACGACATTGACTGCAGGTAAAGCAAAACCTTCATCTTTTGCTACTTTAAACACTTTCTGAAGGTCATCACCTGTCACTACACCGGCTTGAACCACATCTAATACTTTTGTAGACATTTAGAACTTCCTCTTGTATAGAATTATTTTACTTTGATTGTTGCACTTTTCATCAATGCACCTACCACTTTTTCTTGAGCCATTTGCATTTTAATACTGTTTTTTACAGCTTCGAATTCTGGTATTTTTTGTGTGCTTTTCGCTTCTGTTGCCTGTTTTTTCATTTTATCATAAGCTGCTTTTGCATCTTTGTCCGTAATTTCAGTTGCTTCCATTTTTTTCTGCATCCAAAAACCTGCAAGTGCCGCTTCTTTTTCTTTATCAGTCAAAGATTTTTTTGATTCTGCAGCAACCAGTTTAGAAGGTGCCATCATTTGAATAAGTTGCTTTTTCCCATCATCAGGAAGATCTTTCCATGTCTTTTGACCTTTTGAAAGTACTTTAAGTGCCTGATTCGCTTCATCTACAGTAATTTCCATACCATTGACCGTACCCGCTGTTGCAGCTGCTGCATAATTTGTTGTAAGTGCTAATGCTAATCCCAATATCACAAGTGTTTTTTTCATTCTCTATTTCCTTTTAGTTATGTTGTTCGTATTTTACCCACTCTTTGCCTAGTACTGAGTAATAAGTGGTTTTACATTACTTTAATTTTGACATTCTCCATCAGTTTGCCTATCATTGTCTTCTCGATCATTTGAAGTTTGAGTCTATCTTTAATGCTTTCAAATGCTGGAATGGGTACCGTAGTATTACTTTCTTCTGATTGTTTTTTTAATTGATTATATGCTGCTAAAGCCTGTTCATCTGTAATACTTATCTTTGAAGCTTCTTTTTTCATCCACATACGGTTATACACAGCTTGTTTCTCTTCAGCAGATAACTCTTTTTGCGCAGCGTCCATTACCAAAATAGGAAGAGATAATTCCTGTATCAGTCTCTGTCTTTGCTGAGGAGGAATATTGTCAGAGTTTGTTACTTTACCCTGCGTACGTTTTTTAAGATAAGCATCTGCATCTTTTTTAATGAGCTTATGCCCATTTACAGTTGCGATGACCGTATTTGCAGATCTTTTTTTCACTGTCTTCTGTACAGGTTTTGGTTTTCCATTAAGATTAATACTTCCCAGATCAACCATAGAAGATGTCTCTTTCTCGTTTAACATATGACTTAAACTATTTTTAAGCGCATCCGCATATATCGAACTTGTCAATAAAGCAAGAGATACCCCTGCAAATATTAAATTTTTTTTCATACTCTTTTCCCTGTTTTCTTACGTTAAAAATTACTTTTTTGTTGCATTTATTTCTGATGATGTATAGACGATTTTAGCTTTACTTTTAAGCTCATTCGCCACTTCTGTAATTTTTACAGAAAATTGTTTTTGTTTCAATGTTGTAATAATTTTTTCTTTAACACTTTCATATGCGGCAGGTTTCTCTACTGTTTTTGTCTCAAGATAAATGATATGATAACCAAACTGTGTCTTAACTGGTTTTAATGTTATTTGATCACTTTCAAGTGCCCATGCTGCTTTTGAAAACTCCGGTACCATCTGACCTTTGGCAAAAGTACCAAGGTCTCCGCCATTTTTACCTGAAGGTCCTGTAGACTTTGTTTTAGCCAATTCAATAAACTTTATTTTTAATTCTTTACCTTTAAGTACTTTAAGTATATCAATCATATCTTGTGCATCTTTTTCACTTGCTACCAAAATATGTCTTGCATGCATAGAAGCTTTTTCCATGAATTTATCAGCATTTTTCTCATAAAATTCTTTTGCTTCACTGTCACTTACAACAGTATTGTCCATCTGTGTTTTCATCCACATATTTACTAAAAGCTCTTCTTTTATTTTTGCCATATTTCTTTGAAATTCCGGTTTTTTATCGATACCCTCTTTTGCTGCAAGTTCTGTGAAAAGCTCTTTTTCTACAAGTCTGCTTGTAACCATTTTTTGCTCTTCAGGAGTCAGTTGCATAAAATTTGCTTTAGGCGCAGAGGCAGTAACAAATGCTTGTGCATCTTGTTTCGTGATATTTTTTCCATTTACTGTCGCAAGTATATCTGATGCTACTACCGATGTAGCCATCACAGCCACGGCCAGTAGTGAAGTTTTTGCTAGTTTCAACATGTTTAAGAATCCTTAAGTATTTAAATTTAAGAAGAATTATATCCCTCTTGGGTAAATCATTCATTAATGTGTTAGTATTCTAATTATAATTTCATTAGAACAAGGTATATAAGTATGGCAAAAGTTAAAAAAGCAACCAAAAAAGAGATAGAAGAGATCAAAAGTATCTTTCTGGAAAATTATCCGGACTCTGTCACAGAATTGGAATATCGCAATCTTTATGAATTACTCATCGCCGTCATACTGTCAGCCCAGTGCACAGATAAACGCGTGAACATTATCTCTCCTGCTCTCTTTGAAGCCTATCCTGATCCGATCTCTCTTGCCAATGCTGATCTGGACGAAGTCAAATCTTATCTCAACACCTGTTCATTCTTCAACAACAAAGCCAAAAACCTCATCAAGATGGCACAATCTGTGGTGGAAAACTATGAAAATGAAATCCCTCTGGAACGTGATGAGCTTGTCAAACTCGCAGGTGTAGGACAAAAGACCGCCAATGTCGTGATGATAGAATACGCAGGAGCGAACCTCATGGCTGTTGACACCCATGTTTACAGAGTTGCACACCGCTTAGGCTTATCCGATGCAAAGACTGCTGTAAAATGTGAAGAAGAGCTGAGTCGCAAGTTTAAAACTGACTTACACCTGTTGCACCAGGCAATGGTGCTTTTCGGCCGTTATAGATGTAAAGCTGTGAAACCGGAATGTGCAGGGTGCTTTATGGAAGCACACTGTAAAACTACTCAGACTTTTAAGGTTTAATTCTCATTATGTGAGATTCTATGATAACGTTCAACGATCTCAGGATCATGATGTAAGTTTATCTTGGCATCCTCTTTTCCTTCATAATCTATTTTTGAAAGTACATAACGGATTGATTCAAGTCTTGCTCTTTTTTTATCATTACTATCAACGATGACCCACGGTGCATAACTTGTATGAGAACGAGAGAACATCTCCTCTTTATAGTAGGTCACTTTGTCCCACATCTCTTGCGCTTTTTGATCTACAGGACTTAGTTTCCAATGTTTCAAAGGGTTGGTCATACGCTCTTTAAATCTTTTTTTCTGATTTTCTTTGGTAATGGAATACCACAACTTAATAAGTATAATCCCATCATCCATAAGTGCATGTTCAATTTCAGGAACTTCTTTCATAAACTTTTCATACTGTTCAGGCGTACAAAAGTCAAATACAGGCTCTACAATAGCACGATTATACCAAGAACGGTCAAAGAAAGTGATCTCACCCGGGTTTGGCAAGTGTTGGAAGTAACGTTGGAAGTAAAACTGTCCTGTCTCAACTTCAGTTGGCTTTTGCAACGCAACCACTCTAAATTTTCTTGGATTAAGGTACTGAGTAAAACGTTTTATAGAGCCGCCTTTACCTGCAGCATCACGCCCTTCAAAGATGATCATGACACGTTTATTATTATCATACACCCAGTTTTGCAACTTGATAAGTTCAACCTGTAAATCTTTGAGCTCATTTTCATACTCAACATTACGCGTGATCTTTGCAAGCTTCTTTTTATTCATCAACTGAGACAAACCACTTTTTGTTTTCAGCAAATGTATATTTTGTTCCAACTCTTTAATGATCTTCAGTGATTGTTTGTCTTTTGTCTCTTTACGCAAGTATTCTAAATCTTGAAATATCGTTTTCATTTTTATCCTTTGAATGTAAGTGTATTCCTTAATTTTACTCCTATTTCTTTATAAAAAAATTGATTCGTGTCATAAATTAAACAACTTTAATTATGTTTTCCAAAACTTCAAATGTTCTCTCCACAGAACCCAGATCCACCATCTCTCTGGTGGAGTGAGGATAGCGTATAGTCGGGCCGATAGAAGCAAATTTCATGGCAGGATATTTCTCTGCGATCACACCACATTCAAGTCCTGCATGTATAGCCATCATCTTTGTCTTTCCGAATACAGCTTTCATCTCCTGGCTCACTACATTGGTAAAGTCAGAAATATCCGGTTTCCAGGCAGGATATTTGTCTTCCAAATGTGTTTCAAAGCCATAGTCTTTAAAAAATGACAGGGTTTCTTTTGAAAGCGCTTCCAGCTTCTCTGCATCCATTGCCCGCGCACTTGTCTCTACAAGAAGACCGCCTTTTTCATCTGCTGTGATGATGGCAAGATTGATGCTCACGTCAGGGATACCAAGTTCCTCATTTTGAGCATGTACACCGTGTTTAAATGCCTGTATCATTTTGATGGTTGTTTCACCTTCACTCAATACTTTGGGTGTTTCTCTCAGTTCACGTACTTTCACCATTTCTGCATTCTCTAGTTTCGCTTCACTTCGCACGATAGCAACGGCATTCGCAGGGATAGAATTACGACGTTCTCCTGCATACATACTCGCTAACTGTGTGACCTCATTTTCATACAGATACGCACCCAACACTTTAATAGCCGAGGGGATACCTTTATCGATATCAACACCCGAGTGCCCACCCACAAGACCTTTTACGGCCACTTCATAACAAGTCCCCTTGCCTTCTACATACCTGTCTTGCTTATTCGCAGTAATATCGACACCACCTGCACACCCTATGTAAACTTCTGCCTCATCTTCACTGTCAAGATTAAGCATATACATACTTTTTAGATCAAACGCTACTTCATTTGCACCGATGAGTCCTATCTCTTCATCTGAAGTGAGTAAAAATTCCAAATCTTGATCCTCATCCATCAATTGCATCATCATGGCTATGGCCATACCGTTATCTGCCCCCAAAGAACTCTCTTTGGCTCTCATCCAACCCTCTTCCACATAGGTTTCCAGAACAGGCGCTTTACCCATACAGACCATGTCATAGTGTGCCTGAAGACAAAGTGTAGGCAAACCTTTTGATATAAAAATATTTTTTACTTCATCTACCTGGACCGTGTAGTCTCTCTCTTTGGCAAAAGAGACTAAAAAGTCTAAAAGCTTATCGGCTTCTTTACTACAGTGTGGGATTTGTGTGAGGGTTTGAAAATGATCAATGATAGAAGACATAGGTACTCTTTTTCTCAAATTATAGTACAATCACATAAAAAATTAGGATACAGCATGTGCCTCATCGTCACTCTAGTCATGTTCGTACTTGCCATACAAAGTTTTATACAACATCAATGGATGGCAGGAGCAGTACAACTCATCATAGCCCTTGGTTTTTTTGCACTGCTCATGCGTAATATCATCGCCGTAAGAAATCAGAAACAAGGCTGCAGTACCACAGGTTGCAGTATGACAGGCTGGTTTACAAATTTATTTAAAAAGCAAGAGAAGTAATGGAACATTTTTTTACCTGTCCCTACTGCTGGGAACGCATCTCCATGATACTTGACAATACCGAAGAAGTTTCTGACTACATAGAAGACTGCGAAGTATGCTGTCGCCCCATAGAGTTATTTTTTAAATTTTCGGGAGAAAACTTGATAAGCTTTGAAGCAAAAGCAATGGAAGGTATCTAGCGAAGCATCTCATTAATCACGCAAAGCGTGCCTTTGTCGTTGTGAACACCCTTGAAAGCAAAGCGATTTGAGAACAACGACGATTTTTTCTTTCTTTTTTCTAAAAAAAGAAAAGAGAAACAATGCCACAATCCAAAATAAAAGGAAACTGACAAAACAAACTATTCTTCTACAAATTCAAATCGTGAAACCATTTGACCATCTACTTCCACTTGAGACACAAACATATCATAAGGACGCACCCACATCTCCTCTTCACCATATAAAGCCTTATACACCACCATCCACTCCTCAGTCTCAGAGTGCTTCGCTGTCATAAAAACTTCATACATTGACCCTTTATAATGTTTATACAATCCTTTTTTCAATTCCATACTAAAATTTTTTCCTGTTTTTTTAGAAATTCTAACATAAATATCTATTCAGTCACGCAAAAAGTATTTTGATGTACAATAATTAAATATCAAAAAAAGGAATAGTATGCCAAAAAATATTTTTAATTGTCCACTGCCAGATGAAAAAGGTTACTTTGGAGAGTATGGAGGGGCCTTCATCCCGCCTGAACTTTTAACTATAATGGAAGAGATCAGTAGATCCTACGATGAGATCCGTAAAGATCCTGAATTTTTAGAAGAACTTGCCTCTCTTTATCAGCATTATGTGGGTCGCCCAAGCCCGATTTTTCATGCGGAGAATCTTTCCAAAAAATACGGTGCAGAGATCTACTTAAAAAGAGAAGATCTTAACCATACGGGTGCCCATAAAATAAACCACTGTCTGGGTGAAGCATTGCTNGCCAAAAAAATGGGTAAAAAGAAACTCATCGCTGAAACCGGTGCNGGACAGCATGGTGTGGCACTTGCTACTGCTGCCGCCTTGGTAGGACTGGAGTGTGACATTTATATGGGTGAAGTAGATATGGAAAAAGAACATCCNAATGTAGTNCGNATGCATATACTTGGAGCCAAGGTTATCCCGGCAAAACATGGTCTCCGTACACTCAAAGAAGCTGTTGACAGTGCTTTTGAAGCTTATATGGGCGACCCGGTGACACAATTCTATGCCATCGGTTCTGTGGTAGGTCCTCACCCTTTCCCTAAAATGGTAAGAGATTTTCAATCCATCGTAGGCGTAGAAGCCAAAGAACAGTTTGCACAAATGACAGGAAAACTACCGGACAACCTTGTTGCCTGTGTAGGCGGTGGTTCTAATGCCTTGGGGCTCTTCACAGCATTTATGGATGATGAAAGTGTTACCATGCACGGTGTAGAACCTGCAGGAAGAAGTCTCGAAACTCCAGGAGAGCATGCTGCCACTATGACCAAAGGGAAACCTGGAGTTATGCATGGTTTCAAATCTTATATGCTTCAGGATGATCAGGGTGAACCAGGAGCAGTTTATTCTGTAGCATCCGGTCTTGACTACCCTTCTGTCGGACCACAACACGCTTACCTCAAAGATATAGGACGCGTAAACTATGCTTCCATCAATGACAAAGAAGCAATAGATGCATTTTTTGAACTCTCCAGAGAAGAAGGGATCATCCCCGCAATCGAGTCAGCACATGCAGTAGCCTATGCACTAAAATTAGCCAAAGAACCAAACATCGGCACTATCCTCGTTAACCTCTCTGGACGCGGAGACAAAGATATTGATTTTGTCGTAGAACATTATGGTAAAGAGTATGGCATTAATTAGATAACCTAAGCAAAACATATCATTAATCACACAAAGTTTGCTTGTCATCTCGAACACCCTTGAAAGCGAAGCGATTTGAGAGAGATGACGATTTTTTTGCTTCGTTTTTTTCTAAAAAAAATGAAGAGAGAAACAACGCCTCAATTAAGAAAAGAGGCAAATATAAAAAACAGACCAATGTACTGGAGTAGATCATGAAAAAATGGAGTTTAAATTTTAGACTTTGGCACTGGATAAATGCCACAGTAATTTTGGGCCTATTAGGAACAGTATTTCTAAGAAAAACCTTTTTAAGTTGGAGAACAAACTCTGAACTGCTCACACAAAAACTCTCAGAAATCAACCTGGAAGTGACAGCAGATCAGGCGAAAGTACTCGCTAAAGCCATAAGAGCTCCTATGTGGGAGTGGCATATCATTTTGGGCTATGCATTGGCTGCATTATTACTGTGGAGAATCATACTCTTCTTTACACAAAGCGGAAAGCAAAATTACCAAAACCTCAAAGCAGAAAGCTTTCATAAAAAAATGGTGAAGTTCGGCTACATTGCTATCTATGCTATATTAGTATTCATGGCCATCTCTGGTCTTGTCATTCACTTTTATGAAGAACTGGGTCTTTTAAAAGATACTGCTCATGATATCAAAGAAGTACATGAACTAATCTTCAATGCCATACTTATTTTTGTACCTCTACATATTATTGGCGTAATAATCGCCGAAAATAGAGATGAAAAAGATATTATTTCCGATATGATAAACGGGGGAAGCAAAGATTGATGTGATTTTTGTTATATATACAGCATATATAAATAAGGTTACACATGACAACACTAGAACAAATAGAAGTAAAACACAACTACGCTTTTCCTGAGCTCTATAAAACACTCTTAGAAGCAGACATGCTCAACTGGATGAGAGGGTTTGAGCTTCCCCTGGCGGAAGGGTTAACATGGGCAAAAGATGTCTACCCTACACTCAAAGAGAATCCACCTCTCCTGTTGCATTCAGGGGGTTCAGACTTTGAACTTCTCACACCAAATGACATCCTAGACTTCGAGTTTTCAGAAGATTGGGACACGGGAACACATCACTTCATCCCTTTTGCAAAAACTGCAGAAGGAAATACCTACGCTTTTTACAAAAATATAGAAATAGACGGAGAAAACCCTATCGTGCTCATATGGGAAGATGATGAAGCAGAATACATTGCTAAAAACTTCGAAGATTTCATCTTCAGAAAAATGATAGAGTCATCTGATGACATAGACAAAGACGACCTCTACGCAGACTACGGGAAAGACAAACCCATGGAACTCTACAGAATAGACCTAAAAGCAGATTTACAAAACATCCGTCCACACTTAAAAGAAGCATATGTTTCTGTACTTGAAACTGCATACAACGGTGAAATACTTGAAACCCTTATCTCTTATGGTTTTATGAACTCGAAACCTGTGAAAGAAGTCATTAAAGAGATGTTGGATTTTGAGTTGATGGGTGATGTTTTTGATCATGAGGTTTAAAAGAATGTCAATTTGTCATGTTTTTAAAGTAAAATTTGGAAGTGAGTTATAATTCTTATGTAGTCTGACCTGCTGTTTCAAACAGCAGCTACAACTACTGTTTGAATCTCTAGTCAAATCTTGACTGCGAGAGGGTGTGAGCATCATGGATATACTCATCCTAATACTTACAATTATTGTAGCTATCTTACGATACTACAGTAATTAAACACTCAGAGGGAGCAAAAGCTCTCTCTTCAAACACCATTTTATCATAATAAATTCATTTTGTAAACTCACTATCTTCCCAATAAATCACACAAAGTGTGCTCTGTCATCTTAAACACCCTCGCACCCCTCTTACGATTTATCGAAATTTAGATTTGAGAGAGATAAGACTCTTGTTTCACAGCTCCTGCTGTGAAACCTATATCGGTATTTTGAAGATTAATATATTTTGATTATTTATAATCTGATAAAGGTTCAACAGCTAGAGCTGTTGAACGAGTAAAAAATAAATTAAAATTTCTTTTTAGACGGGCACCACTGTTTTTCACAGGGGATACCATCTCTATCCCCATCCATTTTAGCATGTTTAGCACAAAGCTTCAAATAATATTTTGCCTCTTTGCATGATTTCATTTGAGAGCAATATATCTTATTTTTGCACTCCCTAGGTATGTTCTTATTTCCACTATATCCTGCATTCAAAAAAACAGACAATAACAAAACCATTACTAAAATAAACTTCTTCATAAAATCTCCAAAAATAATTTCTTAATTAAACTGAATAATAAGTAGCCTTAGAGTGATGAACCACCAAAGCAGTCGTACTCTGCTCCGGATGTATCTGAAAAGTCTCAGAGAGTTCTATCCCAAACTCTTCAGGCTTCAATAGATCAAATATCAAACGGCTCTGTTCTAAATCCGGACAAGCAGGATAACCAAATGAATATCGAGCACCATGATAACGGTTCATACGTACATCACGTAAAGAATGTCCCTCTTTTTCTGCAATATTCAGATCTAAACGTATCTGCTTATGGGCTACTTCGGCCAAGGCTTCTGCAAGTTCTACAGAAAACCCGTGTACCATATTGTACTCCAGGTATTTACCTGCATCATAAAGCTCTTTTTCATACGTAGAGAACTTAGAACCTGCACTTACACATGTAATAGGCAACACATCATGTCTGTCATGGTGGAAAAAGTCAGAGAGTGCACGGTGTGGTTTTCTACCTTGTCTTGGAAAAGAGAAAGTCCCTACAGCATTGCCTATGACTTTCTCCAAAGACTCACGATTGGCATTGGCATCTACATTCCATCCTTGGCTTTCATCAAAGAGATACAACTCTTGATCTTCACTTCTACAAGGGTAGTAGCCATAGATAATAGTCGGTTCAAAAAGTCCTTTTTCTACAAACTCTTTTTTAAGCCGCTCATACGCAGGGTAGACAGTTTTGTCTAAAAGTTTTTGGTACTCCTCTTTTGTCATGCCTTTACTTTTATAGCCCCAGTGAAACTTGATAACCGTTCTTTGATTCACCCAGTTAAATATCATGTCAAGATCTAAATCTTCTTTTTGCAGTACACGTCTTCCCCAAAATGGCGGTGTAGGTACCTCTTGAGCTTCGGGCATCTTAATTTCTGCAAATGGAGGGATGATGACTTCTTTTTTAACCTTCTTCTCATGCACAATCATATCACCAGCCATACGCGTGTCCAGTCCAACAGAGTTGTCTTCATTATACTTCTCTATACGTGACATAGCGATAACCCCATCAAAGGCATCACGACAGTAAAAAATAGGGCCTTTATAAATAGGTCTACAGAAGTCATCGACAAAGCTACGTGTCAGTGCTGCTCCACCAAGGAGTACAGGCATCTCCAACCCCATCTCAGCCATAGCTTCCAAATTGTCTTTCATCACAGCCGTTGACTTTACCAACAGTCCTGACATACCGATAGCCTGGATGGGTTGTCTTTCTACCACATCAAGGTACTCTTGCAAGTCTGTTTTGATTCCTACATTGACCACTTTAAAACCGTTATTTGAAAGGATAATATCTACAAGGTTTTTACCCACATCATGCACGTCACCTCTGACGGTACCTATGACCAGTGTGGTATCAGTGTCTTTCTCTTGTTTAGTGAGGTATGGATTTAAGTAGTCAACAGTTGTTTTCATCGTCTCTGCAGATTGCAATACAAATGGTAACTGCATCTGCCCAGAGCCGAAGAGTTCCCCTACTACCTTCATCGCATCTATGAGTATTTCATTTACGATTCTGTCTGCTTCTATCTCATGTCTTGCTTCTTCAACAAGTGGAATCATACGTTCTTTATCACCATCCAAAAGCAGTTTCGCTATTTTCTCTTCATTGTTCATAGCTTCATATTCTTCGTCATTTGCATCATCATCTATGACTGCATCTGAGAAGTGTTCTATGAACTTAAACAGTGACTGATCATCAGGAGAAAAAAGTAACTCTTCGCACACAGCCTTGTCATCGTCACTCATCCGAGAGAGTGGGATAATGTGCTTCACGTTAATAATCACCGTGGTAAGCCCCACTTGTAAACAGTGGTGTAAAAAGACGGAGTTTAAATAACGTCTTGCATTGACATCCAGCCCAAAAGAGATGTTTGAAAGCCCAAGCGTTGAGCCTACTTCAGGGTGTCTAATGTGCAGTTCTTTGATGGCTTCCAGTGTCTGAATGGCTGCATCACGGTACTCTAAGTCACCCGAACCTACCGTAAAAGTAAGCGTATCAAAGATAAGGTTTCGTGGGTCTATACCATGACCGTTGACTGCCATGTCATACATACGTTCTGCCTGGGTTACTTTGTCCTCTTTGGTCTTTGCCATTCCTACTTCATCGATGGTCAGACAGACAAGCGCTGTACCAAACTTTTTAGCAAGTTTACATATGGCATGAAACTTCTCTTCACCATCTTCAAGGTTGACAGAGTTGATAATAGGCTTACCACCGATGCATTTTAGTCCCTCTTCCATGGTATGCACACGTGTAGCATCTGGCATCAGCGGCAGAGGTATTTTTTGATTATACAACTCCATAATGGCTTTCATATCTTTTGCACCATCACGCCCTGCAAACTCAACGTTCACATCAAGACAGTGTGCACCATCACGCACTTGTGCCTGGCCTACGGTGAGTGTGCCTTCATAATCAGAGGCAATGATAAGCTCTCTAAATGCCTTCGAACCCGTCGAGTTAGAACGCTCTCCTATAAGAAGAGGTGCAGGTTCCTGGAAGAGTTCAGTGGTGTTAAAAAGTGAAGCGATACTTGGTTCTATACTCCCAGAGGGCTTTTTAGGTGTTAAAACTTCAACAGCTTTTTTAAGTGCCTGAATATGCTGTGGCGTTGTACCACAACAGCCACCTAAGAAACTTACTCCATCAAATGCTGTAAATTCAAGTTGTTTATCTGTAAATTCATCTGGCCCCATAGGATAATAGGTATATCCTCCTCTGTTTTGAGGTAGACCCGCATTGGCATGTACTGAGATAGGTATGTCACAAAGTTCAGAGAGTGTCTTGAGATGCTTTTTTACCTGATCTGGGCCTGTACCACAGTTGAAACCTAAAGAGAGTATGTCAAACGGCTCCAAGATAGTTACAATCGTCGCAGCATCCGTACCAATAAGCATGGATCCAGAAAGTTCGATGGTCACAGAGATCATGATAGGAAGCTTTATATCACGCTCTTCGTTTGCGGCTTCACAGGCATGCAGTGCAGCTTTTATCTGAAGTGGGTCCTGGCATGTTTCTAAAAGAAATAGATCACAACCGCCATCGATGAGACCCAGGGCACAAAGCTTGTACCCTTCAAACATTTCATCATAATGAATATGCCCCAGTGAAGGTAGTTTTGTCCCCGGACCAATAGAGCCTAAAACAAATTTAGGTGATTCTTTAGTTCCATACTCGTCACATATCTCAGAGACAAGTTCTGCCCCTTTTCGGGAAAGTTCATACGCACGTTCTCCCATCTGATATTCATCAAGAACCCAAGGCATAGTCCCAAAGGTATTGGTCTTTATCAGGTCAGCGCCCGCCATCGCATAACGTTTGTGGATACGTCCTATGAGTTCAGGTGCTGTATGGTTAAGCAGTTCATTACAGCCCTCCTGATCTACACCTTTATCATCTATCCATGCTTCACTTGGCACTTCTAAATCCTGTATCTGCGTACCCATTGCACCATCAATGACAAGTATTCGTTGTGCTAAAAGTGATTTGATCGTTTCTGCTATAGACAAAAAATGCCCCTTTATCCCGAACTATACAGCATAATTCGGGTTTATCTTAATTTTGTAATTGTAGCAAAGTATGTTTGATTTAGGGTTAATATAAATATGCTGTAAGCTACAGATAGGTATTATATATTTATATAAGTTAAATGTATAAAAAAGCTAAACTCATCGTGAGGTGAGGACAGAAAGTTATGGATCTCATGTAGATTGCCAAACTGCAAGATACTATAGTATTAGTTTCTACGTTATTCTGCCCTCTAAAAAGCTTTTAATTCAATCTACTATAATTCATGGAGAAGAAATGGGAAAAACAATTAAAAACATCATCACTGGTAAAGAAATCACTAAACCTGATCCTGTAGATATAGAGGTTCCTTTTGATGGGGGAGTGATGATCACAGAAACAGATACTGCGGGTATCATCACCTATGCCAACCGCAAGTTCAGAGACTTGACAGGGTATAGTAAAGAAGAACTCATCGGAGTACCACACAGCATTAACAGACACCCAGACATGCCAAAAGCAGCGTTTAAAGGGTTATGGGAGACTATTAAAGGCGGAAATTACTGGGAAGGTCTAGTTAAAAATATGAACAATGAAGGAAAATACTACCTTGTTGAGGTATGGATAAAACCAAAGTTTGATGATGATGGAAATATCACTGGATACATCGCAGGAAGAAAGATTCCTGATCCAGATTCAATGAAAAATGCTTTAGAGCTATATAAAACTATGAAGCAGGACGAGGATTAGTTAATGGGCTATGTGCCCGTTAACGCTCTCATTTAAATCCTATAAACTCTTTTAACTATAAACTTTTTTTGGCTTCTGTCAAGGCTGCTATCACAGCATCAATATTTGCTTTAGGAATATGCACTTTCCAGTCTGGTTCTTGCGCACCCGCTTGAAGAGAGATACCAATACTCGCTACACTCTCACTCTTTGGTCCATAAGGTTCTGATACCGTTGTAATAGATATTTTTCCGTCTTTTGTACCACTTAATGTCATCTCATCTATTGTCGTTACTGTTCCGCTCATAAATCATCCTTTAATTTTTTTAATGTAAATGATTATATCACAATTATTTAACTATTTTTTACGTTTTAACAATCCCGCTATTTTTGCCTGTATACGCAACCACATTTTATGGTCTATGGCAGGGAAACCGGCATAGGTTCTACCACCTTCAAGAGACTTTGTCACACCACCTTTTCCTGCGATGGTAGCAAAAGCACCTATTTCCAAATGCCCTGCTGTCGCACTCTGCCCACCCATGACCACATTTCTACCAAGTGTTGTAGAACCGGCAAGGCCTACTTGGGCAGCACAAAGTGTATGCTCTCCCACATCACAGTTATGGGCTATCTGTATAAGATTGTCAAGTTTTGTACCTTTACGTATATAGGTCGTGCCAAATACCGCTCTGTCTATGGTACAGTTCGCACCTATCTCTACACTGTCTTCTACAACAGCATTACCGTTTTGATAGATCTTTATATGCTCACCAAGCTTCGTATGAGCAAAGCCATATCCGTCACAGCCTATTACTGTACCACTGTGAATGATACACTCAGAACCGATCTGTGTATGATGATATAAGGTGACATTCGGGTGCAATAATGTGCCTGAACCCACAATCACATTATCGCCCACGTAACACCCTGCCATGACAATCACATTATCACCCAGTGTTACATTGTTCCCAAAACGTACCCGTTTATCTATGTCACACCCTTCACCCAATGCAGGATGTCCACCTTTTGTCACTAACTTATGTGCAAAAAATTTAGAAGCCAATGCCAGTTTTAGATAGGCTTCATCCGTGATTAGAGCGATCGTAGTAGAAGGTAAGAGGTCAGCATGTTTTTCATCTATCAATACTGCTGCTGCTTTTGTGCTTGATAATTGTGCGGCATATTTACTGTCTGTGAAAAAAGAGAGTTGCGTAGATGTTGCTTCGCTTAAGGTATGTATGCCATCGATATCGATGTCATGAGCGTTAAAATTGATGTCTATTTCTTGAGTAATTTGAGAGAGTTTATAAGTCATGTAAATCCTTATATGTAGGGTGTTGTGAGGATACAACACCCTTTTTTAATATTTTTTATTATCTTTCAATAGCAACCACACCGCCTCGTATGATCTCACAAGGGTTATAACGCTGTGCTGCTTCGATAAAGTGTTTGGTACGCTTAGGTTCATCTGCAACCATAGCAATAATCATCTCTCTACCTACATTGACGATACCGCCATTATAAGCAGCACATAAAGCACCGATATCTGAAAGATGTTCAGCTATTGGGAATTTAACCAAAACCATCTCTTTTTCAACCATCTCTTCGTGTTCAATAACCTTATAAACAGGGATCAGTTTATGTAACTGTTTCGTGATCTGTTCCATCACTTTGGCAGATCCATTGGTTGCGATAGTAATATGTGACATATCACTGTCTGGGATAGGTGCTACGGTCAGTGATTCAATGTTGTATCCACGCCCTGCGAAAAGAGCCGTTATACGGGCAAGCACTGAACTTTCATTCAGCACGATAACAGAAATAACACGTCTTTCATTTGTAGTATTTGCCATTATTTTGCCTCCTTTTGAGGTAACATCATATTAAAGAGTGCCCCACCTGACGGTACCATTGGAAGTACATCTTCAAAACGGTTCACCGCAACATTCATGAAACATACTTTATCTTGTTCTATAGCGTCTTTCACTGCTGCATCAAATTCAGCTTTTGTTGTCACATCATAACCGATACCGCCACATGCTTCAGCCAAAGCTTTCCAGTTTGGTTGGAATGTCAGATCTGTTTCAGAGTAACGTTTTTCATAAAAGAATGTTTGCCACTGTCTTACCATACCCAAAAAATGGTTATTGAGTATCATGTTGATAACCGGTATCTTGTACTCAGCTGCCGTCACCAATTCCTGCATATTCATCAAGATAGAACCGTCACCTGTTACATTGATAACTGTCTTCTCAGGAAATGCTCTCTTTGCACCTAAAGCTGCAGGGAAACCAAAGCCCATAGTTCCAAGTCCCCCGGAGTTTATCCATTGGCGTGGTCTGTCAAACGGATAGTGCTGTGCTGCCCACATTTGGTGCTGTCCAACATCCGAAGTGATGATCGCATCTTCACCTACAAGTTCACCGATACGTTCAATCGCCCACTGTGGTTTGATAACCTCATCAGAATCAACAAAGGACTGAGGATGAAGCTCATCATAACGATTTAAAATGTTTCTCCATGCTTCATATCTGTCTGTATCTATATCATCGATCTGCTCCAATATTTTAGTCACAACTTCAGTCACATCCCCAACAATAGGGTAATCAACATCAACAAGTTTACCAATATTGGAAGCATCGATATCTACGTGAATAATATCAGCATATTTTGCAAACTCTGAAAGTTTACCTGTTACCCTGTCATCAAATCTTGCGCCAAGTGAGATGACCAGGTCCGTCTCAGACATCGCCATATTTGATGCATAGTTACCGTGCATACCGAGCATACCAAGAAGAAGTGGATTTTTTGCACCCATTACCCCTCTTGCCATTAATGTTTCAACTGCCGGTATCTGTGTCTTTTGTGCAAGTTCACGTACAAGTTCATATGCATTGGAAAGTACAACACCACCCCCAATATAAAGCAATGGTTTTTTCGCTTTTTTAATCGCTTCCACCGCTTTTTCTATCTGTCTTTTATTCCCTACATACGTTGGTTTATACGTCGGTATATTGACTGAGTCAGGATAAACAAATTCACCGATATCTACAGTGATATCTTTAGGGATATCGATCAATACCGGTCCGGGTCTACCACTTCTTGCAATATAAAATGCTTCTTTCATCAAACGTGGAAGCTCTTCAAGAGAACGTACCAAAAAGTTATGCTTTGTACAAGGTCTTGAAATACCCACTGCATCTATCTCCTGGAAACCGTCTGTTCCGATCAGTGCTGAAGGAACCTGTCCAGAGATGACGACCATAGGGATAGAATCCATATATGCTGTTGCCAATCCTGTGACTGCATTCGTAAATCCAGGCCCTGATGTAACCATCGCCACACCTACTTCACCTGTAGCTCTTGCATACCCATCTGCAGCATGTACAGAAGCTTGTTCGTGACGGTTCAAGATATGCTCGAACCCCTCTTGTTTATAAATTTCATCGTAAACGTGCATGATAGCACCGCCGGGGTAACCAAATACGGTCTTAACACCCTCGGCAATAATCGCTTCACACACCATTTGTGCACCACTCATTTGCATGGTTTACACTCCATAATTATAGATTTTTTTGATTATAGCTAAAAAAGATTAGAGTTTAAAGGGTTTTAAGAGGCCCAAATCTGTAAATAGAAAATTTGCAGTAATTGCTATGCTCGTGTTTATGGGGTTTGAGCAAAATTTGAGTTGCACCCGTAGGTTCGTCGATGATTTTACTCGTAGACCATGAATACGATGATTGCGGCTAATGCTATTTACGGATTTGGGTGAGTACAAGCCTCTAAAGCAACACCCTCGCGTAATCCATCATCTATCACAACACAGGAATCAAATTCCAGTAAAGTGTAGAGTTGTTTATAAATAAGTATGCCCGCAGCGATCAGATCTGAACGTCCTGTACCTACTGCGATCTCCCTCTCTTCAAAAGGCAGGGAGAGTAGTTTTTTTAAGTAGAGATCCAATTCATTCATTTCAAGAGAAGTACCATTGACCTTAGAAGCATCATAGGTTTCGTAGTTTTGTCCCAATTTCATGGCTGCTACCGTGGTGGGAGTACCTGCTGTAGCTACAAATGAGTTTACTTTCCCTTTTGTAGCGTACATTTCAGCACAGAACATTTGCATATCAAACATCTCTTTAGGCAGTACAGACTCTATCTTATCCAGCGTTTCATAGGTTTGTGCAATGGTCACTATGCCTACAGGAAAACTTTTAGAGATCGTTTCATTTTCATAATGGAAAATGAGTTCAGTTGAACCGCCACCTATGTCTACAAGTACAAAGGTATTTGAAGCATGTTGTAATTTTTCAAGTCTGTGCTTGACAGCCAAAAGTGTAAGTCTTGCCTCTTCGTCTCCTGAGATAATATCAAAAGAGACACCTGTCTTTTTTTTAATTTGTTGAAGTACTGTATCTGAGTTAGAGGCTCTTCGTACTGCCTCTGTAGTGACGGCCTTGACCATAGTAGTGAAATCCATCTGTTCTTGTGCTTCTTTGATGGCGACTATCACTCTCTCTACAGCTTCATCATTCACAAAACCATGTTCGGCTAAACCATCGGCTGTTTTAACTATTTTTTCATATTCAGAAATTTGTTTTTCTGCTTGACAGTCGTATTCAATTACACGTAAGGTATTTGAACCCAGGTCTATGGCTATCATCAATGCTCTTCTTTAAAAGAAAATCCACCCTCTTTGAGTTGTTCCCTTATTTGTGCCTGATGTTCTGCACCCTTTGTTTCCAACGATACAGAAACATGTGCATCACCAAACTCCAAGTCTATGGAAGTCCTGTCATACCCTATCTGTACAATGTTTGCACTGATACTTGTAAGTATCCCGGTAAAGGCTTGCAAAGCACCAGGTTTGTCTATAAGTGTGACAAGAAGTTTCATCTTACGTGCAGACTTCATCAGCCCTTTTTCAATGATAAGGGAGAGCATAGTGACATCAATGTTTCCTCCACTCAATACTATCCCTACTTTTGATCCTTTGGGTAAGTCTAGCTTCCCGTGTAAAAGTGCAGCAACACCTACTGCACCAGCACCTTCTACCAGTACTTTTTGCTTTTCAAGTAAAAAAAGTATGGCAGCTGCAATTTCATCTTCACACACTGTCTCAAAAACATCTACATTCTTTAGAATATAGAGTAAGGTAAGCGGAGAAGTATCACGTACAGCGATGCCGTCTGCAATCGTTCTTACACTGACAGTATCAACAGCCTGTTTCGCATCATAAGAGTTTTTCATAGCAGGTGCACCGGCGGAAGAGACACCTATGATCTTTGTCTTTGGATTGAGGGCTTTACTTGCTACAGACATACCTGAAATGAGTCCTCCCCCACCTACAGGTACCACAAGGGCATCAAGATCATTATGTTCTTCAAACATTTCAAGCGTCACAGTTCCCTGTCCTGACATCACTTCATCATCTGTAAAAGGGTGTACGAAGGTATAATTGTTTTCTTCTCCAAACGTCACAGCATAAGCATAGGCTTCATCATAGTTAGCTCCATGAAGTATGACATTTGCACCAAACTCTTTCACCCCTTGTACTTTGGTAAGCGGTGTTGATTCCGGCATAATGATAGTTGCTTCTATGTCAAAGTATTTTGCTGAAAAAGCCACACCTTGTGCATGATTACCCGCAGATGCAGCGACGACACCGCCTCTATCCCCCGCTTCTATCAGTGTTGCAATCTTATTGAAAGCACCTCTGAGTTTAAATGCTCCCGTACGCTGGAGGTTCTCTTTTTTCAAATACACTTCATAGCCGCTCATTTGGCTCAATATTGGCGCATAAGAGAAAGGGGTACGATGTACCACACCTGATACTCTTTCATAAGCTTTTTTTATATTGTTTAAGTCTAACATTATCTTTCCTAGATACTATATTAAAAGAATTATACCCAAAGGATACATAAGATGGAGTGTGAACTACCACGTGTCAACAGTAACAGTGAAGAAATGAAAAAATATTTTGAAGAAGCCAAGACCATTGCAGTTTTAGGTGCATCACCCGATACCACAAAAGCAAGTAACCATGTAGCAAAGTACTTAAAAGAGGTAGGCTACAAAATGATACCTGTCTATCCAAAATACGATGAGATCTTAGGGGAAAAAGTCTACAGAAGTCTTGCTGAGATAGATGTACCCGTAGATATGGTAGTGGTTTTCAGAAAACCCGCAGCCCTGGATGCCATCGCTGATGCTGTCATCGCCCGAGGTGATGTTAAAACGTACTGGACGCAGCTTGAACTCATAAACAATGACGCCGCACAAAGAGTCAAAGATGCCGGTATCAATGTGGTACAGAACTACTGTGCAATGATAGAGCACAAAGCACTATTTTAGAATATTATTTAAGGAATATGTATATATGAAAAAAACACTTTTAATCACCCTTGCTTTACTTGGAACAAGCATTCTTCACGCAGAGCTTTTTACTGAACACTTCAAAGACGGTGTTGTCAAGTCTCAGATCGAATATAAAGATCATACAAGAACAGATACAAAAGAGGGTGTCAAAGACGGACTTGAAAAAGTCTACTACAACTCAAGTGAACTTGCATTTAAAGTCACAAATAAAGAAGGAAAACGAGACGGTGCCATGGACTGGTATGACAGAGAAGGACATCATCTTGAAGTGATACACTTTCAACACGGTAAACGTCACGGGATCAATAAGATCTTTTATGCTGACGGTACCTTACGCATAGAAGTAAATTATATCAATGACAACAAAGAAGGCTTGGAAAAATACTACTTCAGTACAGGAAAACTTGCTTCTGAAGTCAAATTTGTCAGCGGTAAAAAAGAGGGTTTGCAAAAAGAGTATAATGAAGATGGCACACTGTACAATGATGTCATGTATAAACATGGCTACAAAGAGGGGGAGAAACGCTGGTATGACAAAAAGGGTAAAGTAATCCAGACAGAGACCTATAAAATGGACAGACCTATCAATGTCATGAAAAAAGTACAGGCCAAACAGCCTGAGAAAACAGTAGATGCCCTTCAAGGTTTGGACTTTAACCCAAACAACAGAAAAGTGGATTAAAAGGAAATAATATGATGTACTCTATAGTAAAAGCATTCACATTTACAGCACTTTTGCTTTCCACCCTAACTGCTGAAGAGTACATCGTCAAAGACCATGCGCAAAAATCAACCTATGTTGACGGGAAAAGAGAAGGGATGACCTGGTGGTACAATGAGACAGGGTCCGTAAAGTCAAAAGTGAATTTTGACAATGACAAAGAAAATGGTCTTTACACTTCCTATTATGATAACGGGAAAGTCAAACTTACTGTGCTTTATGTCAATGGCCAAAAACATGATATACAAAAAATTTATTATGATAACGGACAACTGGGGTCTCAGGTAAATTATATCATGGGACGACGTGAAGGCGTAATGACGGAATGGGATTCCGAAGGGTTCAAGTCTTCAGAAGTTTTTTATAAACGAAACTACAAAGTAGGTCTTAAAAAATACTACGATCACTCTGGGAAGGTCACCATGACACAAGAGTTTAAAATGGACAGAAATCCGGTGATGGTCAAACTGCTCAAAGACAAACAAAAAGAGACACTCATAGATCTTGCAAAATATGGATTAATGCCTGAAGACATTCCTGAAAAAGAGCGTATGCGTTAAACTAAATCCACCTATTTCCTGCCTTGTTCTACTTCATTTTATAACGCTCCAACCGAGCAGTAAAATCACCCTATTTCAGCTCTAATTTATCATAAGTTATAATAATCATTCTTACATATAATAATAATATTTTATTATGTCAAATATATCATAATATTTATACATTTACAGAATTTTTAAAGTAAACTTAACCCCTTTAATGAGAAAATATAAGGTAATCAAATTTAAAAGGAGACTAAAATGATTTCAAAAATTGTAAAAAGTACAGTAGCTGCTTCACTGCTTGCTACTGCTGCTTTTTCTGCTGCCAGCTATGACAAAACACCACCATTTGGTATGGACAAGCTCGAAGCAGTTAAAGTAAACGGGAAGACTGCGTATCAGCCAAAAGCAGACTATAGCATGTTCGTAAACTACGAACTTGGTATGCACTGTGTTGGTTTTGATATGAGTTATTGTTGTGTAATTCCTCCATATAACTCTATTCAGTCACAAACTATCAGAGTAGGTAAAGGAAAGAAATTTCCTAAACTTATGACACCAGATGACAATGTAAAGGTTTTTGCTTATACCAAAGACAACTCATTCTCTGAGGGTAATAAAATGAAGTACTGGACAGTACCTAAAGATGCCGATGGTGATGGTCACCTGGACAGCCCGGGTGATAACGTTGCTAACTACGTATGGACACACCTTTTCATCTATAAAGACCTTGAAGGTACAATGCCAAAAGGTGTCACAGACAAAGATAGACTTAGAGTAGGTCGTCAAATCCAGGTAAAAGTGGATCATGGTCCTTCAGGTGCACCAATGACAGGTTATATGTCATATGCCGGTAAACATGGTGGTAGTATTGTGTTCTCTGACACGCTTGTTCCTGCTGTAAAAAATGTAAAACTTGTTCTTACAGCTTCTCACTTATGGGATTCACTTGGTCTTCCTCTTACTGCATTTAACGATAGCAGAAGAAAAGGGTCACTACGTGCTGTCACAGAAAGAGATTTCCAACCGTTCCAGTACTCAACTGTTGAACTTCATACAGGTGACGGAAAACAGATCAATCAACCAGATGGTCGTGCAGTTTCATACTTTGGTACGAACCCTGTAGATATTCCTAACTGTTATTCATGTCACTCACGTACTGGTAAAGCAGCACAAATGGCAAGAGATGAAGGTCTTAAACAAGGTGATGCAGAGTATGCTTACTGGAAAACTTATCCGGATACATCTGAGTATATGGCCAGACTTTCAGAAGGTTCTATTAACATTCTTTCACTTCACGATGCGCATCACGGTACAACATTCCTCTCTGACTATCGTGATGATGCACCTGCACAACGTTTAGGTAAAGTTGGTTTTGTTAACTGTACTGACTGTCATGGTGATAACGTTTCTGGTAACCTTTTAACACCAAGAGTTACTGCATCTGGTTACAAAACAGTGAAAGCGAAGCCTCTTTCAGAAGCAATTCACGGATTCCACCTTGCTATGGTACCTATGCCTGATGCAGCCGGTAGATCACAAGCATGTCAATCATGTCACCCGACACACTTCCAAAACCCTAATATGAATGATGACACGAATCCATTCCGTGTTACAGACAGATATGGTGAAGCAAGATTTGCCAAAGGTGATATCAGGAAATCTGGTGGTGGTTGTTATGTTAGACGTGATGCACACTCCAACCCTAATGCTAAACCTCCATTCTTCCTGAATGCTTATGGTAAATGGCAGCTTGAAAATGTTGCACATAAAGATGAGCATGGTAAAACAACAGGTGAACTTAGAGGTCTATACTGTACAAACTGTCACACTAAAGTTGCACAAGCACTTTACGCTGCTGATGACTTGACAAATGATTCTCTTCAAGAAGGTAAAACGCTTAGAAACAAATCTCTTAAAGAACTCGTAGCAGCTGTAGCTGGTGGAGACATGAAGCAGTTTGCTGAGATCGCTGACCCTAAAGCAACTGGTACAAATGAAGTACTAAGTTACTACATGGATCACAAATCTGCAACATTGGTTAAAAATGTGGGTAAAGATGGTAAACTCGATCTTAAACCTTGGAATCACAAAACAGGTGGAGATGTACCATATGCAGCCGCTTCTGGTGGTAATGACTGGTGGTTATCAGCTTCTGAACCTCACTGTGCGGATTGTCACTTAGCGCCGTTTGTTGAGCAAGATACAGGTGGAAAATACTTCCCTATAGATCAGCCTAACAAATATTCACTCTATAGATATTCTAAAGCGCACGGAAACATTGCATGTCAAACATGTCATGAGTCTACGCATGGTCTTTACTCTACTAGATATGATGGTGATGAGAGATCTGTTGATGTTACAACACACCAACAAGCACTTCAATACAGTCCTGATGGTAAATATGCCGGACCGGTCGCATGTTCTGCATGTCACACTGTAAACAAAAATGGTGTACCTGTTCAATTAGAAGGTACAGAATATGCGAATGACTACTGGGCTTCAGTAACATTGGCACACTTCATGAGAGAAGGGGATCAAAAACTTTCAGTCAAAGAATTGACTAAGAAATTCCCTTACAACCTTTCAACAAAAGTTGTTACGGATGGTTGGAAGTAATTCCAGCTCTCTTTGAACCTGCTGTCTTCGGATAGTTGGTTCTCTTTTCTCTGCTTAGGCAGAGATTTTCTTACAAATCATTTCTCCCTTCTATTTACACTTACTTATATTTTTAAACACAAAAAATAATCAATAGATAAATAACGTAAAGTATACTTCTACTTTTTACGAAGGAAAACACCACTCTCAACATGTGAAGTATGAGGAAATTGATCGTACATAGCTGCTTCTATCACTGTATGTGTTTGAGTCAATGTTTCAAGATCTCTTGCCAAGGTCTCTGGGTTACATGAAATGTAAATAATATTTTCTATCGTTGAAATCAGTGCGATAGTCCCCTCATCCAATCCGGCGCGAGGAGGATCGACCAATACGGTAGAAAAGTTATAGACTTTGAGATCGATATCTTTAAGTCTAGTGAACTCTCTTGTCCCATTTAACGCTTCAGTCATCTCTTCGGATGCCAATCTTGCAAATGTAATGTTCTCAACATTGTTGATCTCACAGTTCTCTAATGCAGCATGTATGGAGCGTTTAGAGATCTCTGTCGCCAAGACTTTATCAAAATAATGAGACAGAGGCAGTGTAAAGTTTCCTAAGCCACAGTAAGACTCCAGAAAGTCTCCATACCCTACTTTATCATTACTCACTTTTTTGGCCTGCTTTACAGCCCACTCTATCATCTTGACATTGACTGCAGGATTTGGTTGGGTAAAGCCGCTTTCATACTGTATATAGGTTACTTTTTTGCCGTCTATCTCCAACTTTTCTGTCACAAACTCATCTGAAAGAATCACTTTTTGTTTACGGCTTCGCCCCATGATCTTACAATTAAGTTCTGCTTCCAATACTTTGGCTTCTTCAGACCAGACATCATCCAATTTCCTATGATATAACATCGTGATAAGACATTCATCTGTTGTTGTTGCTAAAAACTCTACAGCAAAAAGACGGTTTTTAAGTACTTCAGTGGAAGCATTGATCTTCTCAAGCAGTTTCCACATACGTTTTTCTATGGGTTCAATAACTTTAGGACACTCTTCTATATTGATAGCACCTTTTTTTTCAATGTTACCCATGGCATAATCACATCTGTCACCCTCATGCCAGATACGGAACTCAGATCGTGCACGATAATGCTCTGTCGGAGAGTCGAACACTTCTAAGACTCCCTCATAAAATGGCGCTAAAAGTCCAGAAACACTTTCCTCTTTTTGTTTTAACTGTGCTTCGTAGTCTAGATTATAAAGCCCGCAAGACCCACAACTTCCAAAATGTTTACATGTCACATCTCTGCCTTTATTATTGGCACATTATTATGTGCTAATAGATATCAAAATATTTTTGCTATTTTATCTTAAAGATGCAGAAATGTCTATTGGTCTAAATTTCATCCATTTTTAAAATGTGACACAAGATGTGACACCTTAATGATATAGTACGATGTACTTTAGCGTATATTTATATCACGTTTAACAGTACAAAAAACCATTAAATTCCTCAATAGTGTGAATTCCTTTACCCTTGTCCAAAACGAGTATATTTAATGGTTTTTATAAAAACTTATCTATATATATAAAACTATCCAAAATAAAATGATAAAATAACTGCATGCATATTCAAGATAAACTCCTTAGAGTAAACCATTTTCCTATACGCAGTAGAGATAGACTTAAAGCAACACTGATCAACTTAGTATTATTATTGGCCACACTGGTAATGATTATTGATGTCTATGGGAGTCTCATACACGGGTATTATATGATGTCTCTGATCGAAGGCGCATCTGCTATTATTTTCATGATCACTTATGCACTTTTTTATTATACTGTTACACTTAAAACAACCATCACTATAGTCCTTACGGTACTTTCCTTTTTATTTATCATCTCACTCAGTATTCCGGGTGAGAACCCTCATCTTGCTCTATTTTGGTTAGCTACTTTACCTATCTTTATTTTCTTTTTTTTGGGGATCACTTCAGGTTTTAAATGGACAATTGCTATTTTATTCATTTTAGTACTCAGCACACTGAATGCTGCATATGCATGGTTAAGCCCACTTTATACTGTAGATTTTTTAGCACAGATCACTTTGGGCTATGCAGCTATTTCATATTTTGTCTATACCCTGGAAAGAGAGCGATCTGGATTTGAGAACAGACTGCTCACCTCTATCAAAGAAAAAGAGATACTCTATCAGGAGTTGAACCATAGAGTAAAAAATAATCTGCAAATGATACTTTCACTGATAAAACTGCAAATATCCCGAACAAATTCCGCTCAGAGTAAAGAAGAATTACGTATTACACAAAACCGTATAGACTCTATCTCCGCTCTTTATGAAAGTTTACATTTGGAAGAACAGATACATCAGATCTCTACACTTGAATATCTCACAACGATCATTGACAAGATCAAACCATTATCTTCACAAGATATAGAGGTCATTTTTGATGTACAATACGATGTCGATCAAGATCAGCTCTTCTACGTAGGTCTTATACTGAATGAACTTGCTACCAATGCATTTAAATATGCATTTAAAGAGGAAGGAAAACTGAATATCTCTCTTTATAAAAAAGCGGACTATGTTTACATGAGAGTCGAAGACAATGGTATAGGATTTAAAGACAAGATCATTGACTCCCTGGGTTTCACTATCGTAAAAACCTTAGTGGAAAAACAACTTTTTGGTACTTTAGAGGTCATATCAAATGGCGGGACTAAAATCACTCTATGCTGGAAGGATTAAACAAAAGATGCACAATTTCAATATTTTAATTGTAGAAGATGAAAGTCTGATCGCTTTAGAATTGGCTGATACCATTACAAACCTGGGGTATCATGTAGTAGAGTATGCTACACATCCTGAAATGGCACGACAATGCATCAGAGACAATGAAGTCCACCTCATTTTAATGGATATAAATTTAGAAGCTGAACTCTCCGGCATAGAGCTCTATAAAAGCTTAGAGTGTGATGTTCCCGTCGTTTACCTCACTGCTTATAAAGATGAAGAGACCATGTCACGTGCCATAGAAACCAACCCTTTAGGGTACCTCATTAAACCGCATAAAGAAGATGAGTTAAAAGCATTACTCAAGTTGGCTTATTATAAATTAAAATCTAGAGAAAAAGAGAAAAAAACATACCCGGAACTATCTCACTTAGGCGCAGGATATTATTTTGATTTTGAAGAAGAGAAACTCTATTTTAATGACTTATTTTTAAACTTGGGAGACAAGGAACTACAACTCTTAAAACTCTTGATACATGCCAAAGGATCTATTGTTACTTTCAAAACCATAGAAAATGAAGTTTGGAGAGAAAAAGTGGTCACTTCTTCAGCCATGAGAACACTCATTTACAGACTCAGAGGTAAACTAGAATACAAGTTGATAGAAACCATATTTAACCAGGGAGTCAAGCTCAACGGAGGTCTTTAATTTGCATTAGATATAATCACATTAATTATATCTGTTTTTAAAGGGAAAAAAATGTCTATATCCGTTGTTATACTTGCTGCAGGTCAAGGAACAAGAATGAAATCTTCTACTCCTAAAGTACTGCATGAAATTTCTGGAAAATCTATGCTTTTTCATGCTATCGATGCTGCCCAAAAAATATCTAATGATATCACGGTAATACTCTACCATCAGGCAGCACGCATCCAAAAAGAGATAGAAGCACACTACAATGGCATACATTTTCATATGCAAGATGCTGAACAATTTCCAGGAACAGGTGGTGCGATGAAAGGTGTGACGGTAAAACACTTAAAAGCACTGATACTGAATGGTGATATGCCGCTTGTTACCATGCAGGCACTCGAATCACTTATGCAGGGAGATGCAGATATAAATATGTCTGTGATCAAACTGGACGATCCAAGCGGTTATGGTCGTGTAGTGATCATCGAAGGGAATGTGCATGAGATCGTAGAAGAGAAAGACTGTATTCCTGCACAAAAAGAGATACAAACAGTCAATGCAGGGGTCTATTGTGTTAAAAAAGAGTTACTAGACAGTTATATTCCTGCACTCAATAACGATAATGCCCAAGAAGAATATTACCTCACAGATATCATTAAAATGGCTGTAGATGAAGGGAAAACAGTGCACCCTGTCATCGTAGAAGAGGAAGAGTTTAAAGGGGTAAATTCAAAACTTGACTTGGCTCACGCAGAAGAGATATTGCAAAGACGTATCAAAACTGAGTGGATGAAAGCAGGAGTCAGCATGCGTCTGCCTGAAACCATTTACATTGATTCCAGAGCAACATTTGAAGGTGAATGTATGTTGGAGAACGGTGTAAGTATTCAAGGTGATTCGCATATCATCTCTTCNCATATTAAAACCCACTCTGTCATCGAAGATGCATATATCAAGAACTCTGATGTGGGACCTATGGGAAGAATCAGACCACAGACTAAGCTCATAGACACACACATCGGTAACTTTGTAGAAGTAAAAAAATCTACACTTACAGGTGTTAAGGCGGGTCACTTAGCCTACATCGGTGATGCAAGTATAGATGAGGGGACAAACCTTGGTGCAGGTGTGATCACTTGTAACTATGATGGGAAAACTAAATACAAAACTGTTATCGGTAAAAATGTCTTTGTCGGATCTGATACACAGATCGTTGCTCCAGTGACCATCGCAGACGATGTCCTCATTGCCGCGGGTACAACGGTCAATAGAGATGTAGAAAAAGGTAACCTGGTTATCTCCAGAACACAGATGAAGACCGTTAAAAACTTCTTTTATAAATTTTTTGGAGAAAAGTAGCATGCAAGTCGATCTAAGCGAAAAATCTGTTCTGTTAGGTGTAACAGGGAGTATTTCTGCGTACAAAGCCTGTGACTTGGCACGTCTTTTTATAAAAGCCGGAGCAGATGTACATGTAGTGATGACTCCTTCAGCAGAACGTTTTGTGTCAGCCCTTACCTTTGAAGCACTCACACGTAATCCCGTACTGACAGAAACTTCTGAGAGCTGGAGTTCTGAGCTTAACCATATTGACATAGGTAAAAAATGTGATGTGTTCATCATCGCTCCAGCTACAGCAAATACACTCAACAAACTATCTAAGGGTATTGCTGATAACATCTTGACCCAAACAGTGCTTGCTTTTAAAGGTGAAATGCTTGTAGCCCCTGCTGCCAATACACAAATGCTTGCGAACCACTACACTACAGGAAGCCTTAAGATGCTTGGGGTCAATGACTATACGATCATTAAACCTCAAGAGAAGGTATTGGCTTGTGGTGACTTGGGTAATGGTGCCTTGGCTGAACCTTCTGAAATCTTTTTTGAAGTAGCAAGAGCTCTTTTAAGAGAAGATTTTTGGGCAGACAGACGCATCGTAGTGACAGGCGGGGGAAGTAGAGAAAAGATCGATGAAGTACGGTACATCTCTAACTTTTCATCAGGGAAGATGGCAAAATCTCTTTGTCTCTCTCTTTATCTAAAGGGTGCCGATGTATGTTATATCACTACTATGGGAAGTGAAGGCTTGCCTTCAGATATCTACATCATAGACACGGAGACTTCTGAAGAGATACTGGACTATACTAAAGATGCTGTTCGCGTATCTAAAAAAGGTAAAATGTCTAAACCTTCTATGAATTCAAGTGACAGACACCTCATTCAAAAAGAGCCTTACCTATTTATGGTCGCCGCTGTCTCTGACTTTACACCAAAGTTTCCTCAGGAAGGTAAACTCAAAAAATCTATGTTAGGTGAAAGCTGGAATGTAGAACTCAAACAAACCACTGACATCCTCTCAAGTCTAGATAAAACAGATATCAAAACCGTTGCATTCAAAGCAGAAATGGATACCCAGGAAGGGTTAAATAATGCCATAGAATTGTTGAGTAAAAAACGCGTCGATGCAGTATGCTATAATTTACTTCAGGATGCTACCGGCTTTGGAGGAGATGAGAATGAGATCACTTTTATTACCAAAGAAGAACAAGTATCTTTAGGACGTGCCGATAAATTAACACTCTCACATAAGATACTTGATGCTGCAAAAAAGTTGAGCAATGACTGATACCACGCTTAAACATCTGGCAATCATCATGGATGGCAATGGCAGATGGGCAAAAAAACGTGGACTGAAACGTACAAAGGGGCACGAAGCAGGTGCAGAAACTATTCGTGACATCACTACCTATTGTGCTGATCACAGCAGTATAGAGAGCGTCACTTTCTATGCTTTTAGTACAGAGAACTGGAAACGTCCCAAGTTGGAAGTAGAATTTCTAATGAAGCTGCTTGACCAATATCTTAAAAATGAACTGCCCACCTATCAAAAACACAATATTCGTTTTCAAGCCATAGGATGTATAGAACACTTTTCCAAATCTTTGCAAAAACGTATTAAAGAAACGGAAGAACTTACCAAAACAAACAGCAGTCTTATTCAAGTGCTTGCCCTCAACTATGGAGGTCGCGCAGAGATCACTCTAGCAGTCAACAAACTGATCGCAGAAGGATTGAAGAATGTGTCTCAGGAAGATATTTCTGCTGCACTTCAAACCCCTTATAGCGATATCGATCTACTTATTCGCACAAGTGGTGAAATGCGTTTGTCAAACTTTCTTTTATGGCAGGTAAGCTACTCTGAGCTTTACTTCAGCCCTACACTCTGGCCTGATTTTACAACAGAGGAATTAGAGAATATACTCAAAGACTTTGAGCAGAGAAACAGACGCTTTGGAGGTGTAGTATGACAGAAAATATGTTCGTGGAGATCACGGTCCTCGTTTTTATCTTTGGAGCGATGATCGGCTCTTTTTTAAATGTAGTGATCTACCGTATACCAAAAGGGGAAAGTATTGTTTTTCCTTCATCGAAATGCCAAAGTTGCCAAAATTCTCTAAAATGGTGGCATAATATTCCCATCTTCTCCTGGCTGTTCCTCAGAGGAAAATGTTATTTTTGTAAAGATAAAATATCTGCCCAGTATCCTATTGTTGAATTTCTTACAGGAATCATCTTTCTAGCACTCTATTTCAAATTGGGACTGGTCTGGTATCTGCCTTTTATGGCTACCTCTTTTGCTGCACTGCTTGCACTTGTGATGATAGACTTTAAATACATGGCTGTACCGGACAATGTAAACTTTGCAGCACTCATTTTTGCACTCATTCAACCTGATTTTCTCTCAGCACTCATGTATGCGGCCATTGCCGCTGGCGGACTTTATCTCATAGGCCTTCTCTCTTCCCTTCTCGCAAGGAAAGAAGCGATGGGAGGAGCAGATGTTATCGTAGCAGGAACGATGGGTGCCCTGCTTGGCTTTCCAAACTTTTTTGTAGCACTCTTTCTCTCCGCACTGCTTGCTATGATCCCGGCATTGGTGAATCGTAAGACAGGTGTGCCATTCGTACCTTTTTTAGCCTTGGCCACTTTCATTGTATATCTCTATGACACAGAGGCAACCCAACTCTTGGAAACTATCATTTATGGTTAATGTCAGAGGGTATATATCATTAAACTTCACGAAAGCTTTTTTGACCATATTTCTACCATTTTTCTTAATCATTTCACTGATATATTTTGTTAGGATCGCTGCGTTTACAGCAAAGATACAAATATCTTTTGGAGAACTTCTTTTACTTTATTCTTACTCCATACCGGATATTATATTCTATACTTTACCCCTTTCCTTTATCACGGCATCAGCCAATGTACTCATCAAACTTTCCCAGGATAATGAACTCATTGCACTCTATGCACTCGGACTCAAAGCAAAAACTGTACTGCGCAGCCTCGTACTGCTGAGTTTACTTTTTTCCTTTCTGCTAATGACCATCTCTCTTTTGGCAATGCCACTGACTAAACAACTCTATAAATCTTTCAAGAACGAGAAAAGAGCTGAAGCAAAACTCAACATTATTCCAGGGAAACTAGGTCAAAAATTTGGAGACTTTTACGTTTATGTGGAAGAAAAACAAGGGGAAATATTTCAAAATATCGTCATCTATAACCGTACCGATAAAACAAATGAACAGTTTTTTGCAGCCCAGACAGGACAGCTTAACAATAGATATAATGCTGTATCCCTGCTACTCAACGAAGGGTACGGATATACCTATTCCGAAAAAAAACTGCAACAGGCAGAGTATGAAAGTCTTGAGGTCTTTGATCGTGTTTACAGATTGGATTTTAAATTTGAAACCATCATAAACTATTGGAGTAATGCAGCAAGTGATATCAAAATAATGCAAAAATTGTTATTTTCCATTTTTGTCAGTCTCATACCTTTGCTCTCTATTTATATTGTGGCTTCATTTACAATGATCAACCCTCGTTATCAGGAAAATCGTTCATTTATCGTTATTTTTGTGACCACACTGTTACTCTACGTCATCGCATCTTCTTTAGATAAATGGGGAAATACATTGACCTTAACCCTCTCTGTTATACTTATCGGTATACTGGGCCAATGGCTTTTTTCCAAACGTGTATCCAAATACTTCTAAGGGATCTCCATGCGTGTAAAAGCGGTCATATCTTATGATGGTAGTCATTATTTAGGCTTTCAAAAACAAAAGTCCAGCAAGAGAACCATTACAACTGCTATAGAAGAGTCACTTCTCTCTTTACACATACCTTCAGTCATTACAGGAAGCGGAAGAACAGATGCAGGGGTTCATGCTACAGGACAGGTCATACACTTTGACCTACCAGACTTTTGGAATGATCTGGAAAAACTAAAACTCAATTTAAACCGAAAACTCACCGATATCTCTTTTAAACATATTACGAAAGTATCTGATGATTTTCATGCACGATTTTCTGCAAAAAAAAGACTTTACCGTTATGTCTTTAAAACACAAACACCTTCAGTGTTTGAACAAAAATATATTTCCCAATATTCAGAGTTCGACCCTCACTTACTGATGCAGGCGCTCGCATATTTTGAAGGGAAACATGATTTCACGATGTTTCATAAAACAGGTACAGAGACACATACAAACAATAGAGAGATCTATCATAGCACCTACGTGCAACGTCATGGATATCATTTTATCTATTTTCAAGCCAATGGATTTTTACGTGCACAGGTACGAATGATGATAGATGCAGCGATGCGCTGTGCAAAAAATGAAATGACCCTGACACAACTTCAGGAACAATTGAACTGCCAAAAGAAACATACGACCAATCTTGCCACTCCCGAGGGACTTTATCTTGCAAAGATCATTTATTGACAATCAAATAGAGCAGAAGAATGCTTCATTTCATTATCTATCAATTTTTTTTGGTTAGAATATCATTTATATCTCAAATCTAGGAAATAGCTATGAAAAAACTCTTTCTTTTTACTGCTTTATCACTATTATCTTATGCAAATAGCGATATGGAAGCACTCTATCTTAAAAATGCCTGTAACTCCTGTCATGGTATGTATGGAGAAGGTATGGGGGGATCTCCAAGACTTCAGGGCGTACGTGAACATATATTACTGAGAAGACTTAAAGACCTGCAACAGGGAAAGACACGTTCTTCTTTTGGTACGGTGATGATATCATTTGCCAAATCACTAGATGAGAATCAGACAAAAGAGATGGCAAAGTATCTCTCGAACTTAGTAACAAAAGTGGATGATGGTCGATATGACATCGAGTATGAACCCGCCGGAGATGGCGGGTCGTAAAAAAGAGATTATTTAGTGTGTTGCGATTTGAGGCTGCACCATCTCTTCTGGCATACCTTCTACCTGTAGTGTTTCTATTTTTTCCTGGACAGCAGGGATCACTTCTTCCTGCACTTCTGTTTTTACACTTTCAATCACTGCTTCAGGCACTGTAGTTTCTGCAGGTACTTGTTCTGGAACTTCTTGCACTGCAGGTTGTACAGGCACTTCAGCTTCCACTTCAGCAGTTTCACTCTTCACTGTTTCTACTGACACTTTTGCTGCATCCGTCTCCTCTTCAAGCTCTTCAAGCTCTTCTTTTAGATCAAAGAGCTCATCATCCAATACCTTCACCTGTTCCACATTCATACCATATTTATATACAAGTTCACCACCCTCTTGACCTTGTTTGAAAATACCGGCAACAAAAACAATGAGTACTAAGAGGTAAAACGCTTTCATAATCCCTCCCGCAAGCATAGAGAGTAATTTGAAAAACAACAGCGCAACAGATGCCAACAGTAAATAGGTACCTAGAAGTTTATGTTCTCCAAGTGCCGATTTGGCCATATCACCCAATGCCGGATAGGCTTCTTTCCCATCTACAAGACCTGTCAGGTATGCTCCTGCTGCAAAGAGCACGGTTAAGATGATCAAAAAGAATGAAAATCCGCTTAGTGCTTTTTTCTTCATCATAAGATTGATAAGTTCCAATACAAGGATCACTACAGGTAAAGCTATTATAAAATGATCTACTGCAGGGTGTAATAAAACGGGGATATCGAACGGAAGTTCGACTTTTGGTAATGTGATAGCTGGTAATGTCATGACTAGTATCCTTTAATTTATATTTAAGAGTATAACACAAATCAGTTAAAAGGGTTTAACCACCACCATAATGACGATAACTATCATCAGTAATGTCGGTACTTCGTTATAAATTCTTAAATATTTGCTGCTTTTGTAGTGTGGATTAGTGATAAGCGTTTTTCGAATACTGTTTAGTGAAAAGTGATAGGCGATCAGAAAAGCAAGTGCAAACAGTTTGGCATGCATCCATCCCCCACTTGAAAAAATACCAGAATTCAAGTAAAGCATCACTGCCCCGGAGATGATAGTTGCCCACATTGCAGGGGCACCGATGTACTTAAATAATTTATACTCCTGGATCTCTACGATATCTGTAAATGCTTTAGTATCTGCATTCTCACGGTGATAGATAAACAACCTTGGCAAATAAAACAACATTGCCATCCAAGAGACAAAACTCATCACATGAAACGCCAAGATCCAACTATAATACGCCATTACTTCTCCAATATTTCAAAGCTATATACAACTAACTGTAATTTCTTATAATATCCTAGAAGTGCATAGTCTATCTTTATCTTGGAGCCATTCGGCGGTGTAATTTTCTTCTTTTTAAAATAAATGGGGATTTCTCGACCTTCGGTGTAGAAATGTCTATTTTTATACGTACCTACGAGATCCTTTATCACTTCATTTTGTCTATAAGCGACCTTTTTAGAAAAATCTTCCTGTTTCAAGATGTAAGTATATGGATCTACCTTATTTTTTTCCTTGAGTACATAAACATGCGTTAATTCTTTGAGCCCCTTATACTCTTTCATCGCCCGTACAAGCAGATCATACTTCTGACCTTCCTTTAATTGCGAAGCGCAGGCATAAAGAAAAATACCTCTGCCTTGTTTTGTCTGTTTTATAAGTGCATTACCTCTTCTCTTCCACACTACCACTGCATCTTCGAGGATCACATCATTTTCCAATACTTCTCTTGTATAAAAATATTCTATATTTTTCACTTCTCTTTTTTGTTTGACAACTGTTGTATCGGAACCAGGCACATAAGATTTTGTATCAAAATAGGCATACACAGGTAAATGATCCGAATACCCTTTCCCTCTGTGTTTTCCTTTTTTATACTGCCATCTGTTAATGTATCCGCGTTTGGTAAAAAGGTACTCTCTTCTAAACACTTTAAAAGAGTTATTGACATACTCTATACCCTTCGTATCAAAGAGTGTTGAAGGTAAGACGATATGATCTGCTGTGCCTTTTTTACCGTAGAACTTCGTATTCCACCGCTGATCTAACTCCAACTCATTCCATAACGTATAGTGCAAGCCTTTACTGCCCTTGAGCATCTGTGATTCATCTACAAGTCTGTTTCCATCTACCATCCCAAGCACATGATGAAGTCCTGTTTTACCTTTGGTATCGTTGATCTTGTTCTCCAGGCTCAAATGGGCATCATAGTCGGTGTTAAAATCTCCAAGTACGATATAGGCTCTGGATGCAGGCAAAGTATCTAAGCGCTTTTTCAACACTTTCGCATACTTCATACGCTTACTCTCCACCCCTTGATACGCTCTGGATTTCCAATGGTTGACCAAGATTACTAAAGGTTCTTCATCTACCCTCACCTCAACTTCAAGTATATTACGTACGAGGGGAGAGTAACTTACCTGCAACTCTCTTTGTTTTTTAATAGGAAATCGTGAAAGTAAAGCTACCTGGATCGTCGCATCTTTTTTGCTTGTAATGGCAGAGTATCTGTATCCACACCCTACCCGAGAGAGTCGTTTTTTAAGTTGTTCAAAGATCTGAGCGTTCTCTATCTCCTGAAGTCCAAGTATATCTGCATCCAGATCACAGATCACTTCTGAAACATGGTCAAGTTTTATCTCAACCATACGTTTTGTCCAGTTATGTGATTGCCTGTAATCATCATACTCTGTACCCACATACTTTGCATCAAAAAGATTTTCTACATTATAGGTGGCCACTTTGAAAGGTTTTGAAAAAATGAAAAAAGGTAATAAAAGAAAGAGTATATATCGCACTAGATATCCTAAGGTTTGATAATCATAGTGTAGCAGATTATAGAGTATTTAAGGGAAAGTATGTCAATCTGACATACTTTCCCTATAAAGTTTATCTAAACATCTTTCCAAGCATCTCCATAGCACCTTGTGGGCCACCAACCTGAGCAAGCATCTCATCCATTATACTACCCTCACCTGCTGTTGCCCGATCTACAACTTGTGGTAACGAGTCAGCTAGCGCACCTTTAGCACTCTCTTCTGAAATATTAAGTTCGGAAGCAAATTCAGAAACTTTTTCTGAACCCAAAAGGTCTGTGATCTGATCCATGGAGATAGATTTGTTTTCGCCATTCCCTAACCATGACCCCACTATCTCGCCTAAACCATTTTGAGACAAACCGCCTACAAGTGCGCCCAGATCGAGACTACCCTGACCATTTCCTATCAGTTTAGACAATGCGGAAGTAATATCATCTGCATCCAGACCAGTTGTTGTATCATCACTGTTGCCTTGTATTAACGAAGCGCCTATTTTCAATAAACCCATTAGTTCCATATCTTTTCCTTAAATATCTAGTAAGTTAAGTATATCAAAAAAGGTTTACAAAAGTTTAATAGAGTCTTCAAGTAATTCAATCTGTTTACTATCTAGTAATTCTGTAAGTGTGCGTTTAAAATTTTTCTTACTCATCCCAAACATCTTCTTGATATCCTCTGCATCACTTTTGTAAGTAAAAGGCAGTGTACCATCGGCTTCTTTAAGGAGTTGCAGGACTGTACCCTCACCCTCATCTATCTTCGCTTTTTTTCCAATGGGTTGCAAAGAAAGATCAAGCTTAAAATCTTTTCTCACATTTTTAATATAGACTTTTTTACGATCACCTATACGTATCTCTTCAAAGATCTCATTGGTAAAAAGCATACCTTCATACTGGTTATCCGCTACGACTTTAAATCCTAATGGTGTCTTCGCCAGGATAATGGCATCTAATACTTTATTTTGATGCAGTCCCTTCATATCACGGTTCAGGTATTTACCTATTTTCTGTGTGGCATAAAGTCTGTCTGTCTGCTCATCCAGACAGACACGTAAAAGATACTTCTTACCTATCGTAAAGTGTTCTTTTTGTTGTGACAATGGCACAAACAGGTCTTTAGGCAATCCCCAGTTTACAAAAGCGCCATAAGCCTTGTAATCTACCACCGTGAAATAGCCATACTCACCAAGTTTTGCATATGGCATTTTAGTCGTGGCTACAGGACGGTCTTCACTGTCCGTATAGACAAAAACATCTATGAGTGAGCCCATAGGCATTTCATCTTCCATCACATAGACATTGGGGAGGAGTACTTCCGCTCCATCTTTTGCTTCAAGGAAATAACCGTAGTCTGTGTCACGCATAACTTCCAGTATGTTTATCTCACCGATCTTAATATTTAGGTTTTTTGATTTTTCTATTGTGTCTGTATTTATATTTATAGTTTCTGGCATGTGTTATTCCGTTTCATTTTAAATTCTGTGATGCACTCACATTTGTATTGGTATTATAGCTAAAAAAGATTTGGATATAATACTTTTACTATCATATAGAAGGAAATAAAACAGCATGATCCCTAACGTATTAACTAAAACATCTACCACTAAAGGCGGTAAAAAAGTAATCCATTTGGCATGGTGGGTCACACTTGCTTTATCTATGGCTCTTTCACTTGGCACCTGGAATCCTACAGGATACCATTTTATACACTATATCTCAAATGCAGATGACATACTCTCAGGATTTAAACCCTTTGCCATCCTGATGATGCTTGCGCTTTGGTTGCTCGCTATCAAATCTATCTTCCAGAGTTTAAAACTTTATGGCGCTATTATCGTAGTTATTATTATTATGGCATTTATCTGGGGTCTACAGCAATATAACGTCATTAATGTGACTGAACTTTCACAAGCAGGATGGGCAGCAACTATAGGTATAGGATTACTCATCTGGTTTGGACTCAACGCTTCGATCATTTGGAAAAAGCTTACAGGTGTTTATACTACAGATATGACTGAAGAGGGTTAACATTAAACGACGACATAAAGTACTCATAGCCATTATGGTTCCTGTAGTACTTGTAACGATTTTGAAATACTCAGATGAAGCCTCATATAATTGGCTTACAGGTTATATGTTTGCTGTGGCACTTGTATTTAAAACCAGTATTATCTCTTTATGGTTAGCTGCAGAGCTGCATTTTGTTTCATTTATCGCAGGACTCACTCTTTATCAGGGGTTTATTCTTCTCATCAAGCGCTGGCTACTGGACTCGGTACTGGCAATATGGATACAAACGCACATTATAGAGAATGTCATAGATGCACTCAAAGAAGCAAAAGATTTTTACTTGCGCCAAGATCTAAGAACAAAATTTAGAAATATTTTTATCTTTCTTTTTGGTATCACATTTTCAGGATGGCTTCTTTATATGGCAGGACTCATTGACAACATTGTACTTTTTGCAGAGCTTAGATTATTTATAGCAGGGGTATTTACTGCGATCGTAACCTTAATAACGAAATTTACAGCATGGACACTCTCAATACTTGCTATCTCATGGCTTGGGCCACTTCTTGAACTCTTTGCATTTAGCTATATTTTGACACGTCTTGATGTCTGGTTCGGACCAAATAACATAGTATCAAGATTTTTCAACTTTATTGGAGACAAAATAAACCTGATGCTATACCATCTGGGGATATTCAAAAAGAAACATATTGATGCTCGGATTTTGGATCCTGTTATTTCAAAATCAAAACAAATGGGTACACAACTCTCAAATAGTATACGTAATAAAAAAATACGTGAAGAATACCGTCATTCAGACAACTTTGAAAACATCATTATGAAAGGTCACATCGATGCATACCGTTCTTTTAACGGATTAAATATGATCACTGATAAAACGGACCTCTATACCCGCATCAATCAAAAAACCGGTAACAACATGGATATTGTCGCGTATGTTTCACGATCTGCTTCGGGTGAACTTGTGAAGGAAGATGCCCCACGTAATCATTATCATGATGTTTTTTTACTGGAAAGTTATGCCTCTCACAAAGAACATGGCGTAAAAGTATATGATGAAGCATTAGATGACAAGCATATCAATCAGAAAGATTTTTGGGTATTGAATACCAATAATTATCCTGTCATTGTCAGAAGTAACACCTATAATTTTGAAAATATGGAAATACCCGGACATGGACTAAGACTTATCAAGGTCAAAAATCCTTTTTGCTATAAATTTGGAGATGTTTTTTGTGAATACAATGACAAGAGAGTCTCTGTAACAGCTATAGAAAGAGGATAGCTTACTTGACTATCTCTTCCAAATGTTTTGCAAAAGCTTCAGGGGGTACAAACCCTGTGAGACTGTTTTCAGGTAAGAACTTATTTGCCTTGTTAAAGAAGATGATGTTCGGTGTTCCAAAAAGTTCAAACTTTTTAAGTAAGGCTTTGTCCTCATCGTTGTTGGCAGTAAGGTCTATTTTAATGAAAGTAAAGTTTTTAAGCTGCTCTTGCACCAAAGGATGAGGAAAGGTGATCTCTTCAAGTTCTGTACAGGCTGTACAGGAATCTTTACCAAAGTCAACGACCACCGGTTTTTCTGATGCTTTTACTTCTTGCATAAGACGTTCTATGGAATACCCTAAATGTCCATTTTTATCTTTAACCGCAGTAGACTTACCTCCACTGGATGTAAAACTTTCAAATGGATGCAGTACAGAATGTGAATTTGTAAGTGCTCCGACAAAGAGAGAAGCACCAAAAAGCATAAAAACCAGTGCAAGTAACTGAAAAAGCTTAGCAGCACCCTGCCTCTCATCACTACTGTCGAAGACACCCATATAAAGTGCTGAACCCATAAAGAGAAGTGACCATAAAATGAGTGTTATACTGTCCGGTAATATACGGGAAAGCATAAAAATACCGAGTCCCAACATCATTACTCCAAAGACTTGGGAGACACGTGTCATCCAGCCTCCAGGTTTTGGCATGAATTTCCCTGCACCTATCCCAACAAGAAGCAGTGGCATGCCCATCCCGATACTCATGACAAAAAGTGCAGATCCCCCTAAAAAGGCATCACCTGTATGAGAAATGAACAGTATTGCCCCACCAAGTGGTGGTGCCACACAGGGACCTACAATAAGTGCAGAGAGAAGCCCCATGATCGCTGTACCGACGATCCCTTTACTCTGAGCATTGTCACTAGCCTTCGTCAGTTTAGACTGCCATGAAGCAGGCAACCCGATCTCATAATAGCCGAAGAGGGAAAATGCCAATGCAACGAACATGGCTGCAAAAAGCGTAAGTACCCAAGGATTTTGCATAGCAGTTTGTATATCTGCACCCAGCAATCCAGCGATAATACCTACCGCAGTGTAAGTCGCAGCCATTGCCAACACATAGACCAATGAAGTAAAAAAAGCTTGTGAAACGCTCGGTTTTTCATCCCCACCCTGTTGTGAAACGATAATAGAAGACAAAATAGGTATCATAGGAAAAATACATGGTGTCAATGCCAGCAACAGACCAAAAATAAAGAAAAGCAGCAAGATAAAAACGGAACTTTCATGTACCAGGATATCTGCGATCTTCGCAGTATTCCCCTCTTTCAGCATAGAAGATATTTTGTCAAAGAAACCTAACTCTGTCCCCTTGAACGCAAATGTTTTTTTAATAGGCTGATAACAGATACCTGCATCAGAACAGCCTAAAAATTCTATTTCAAGGGTATAGTCACCTTTTACTTTGGATTCAATATCTTTTACAGGGATATTAACTATCAACTCTTTTTCAAACACCATATCACCGTCAAACTCATGTGATGCAGGTTTTTTAACGCTAAGTTCTATGGCTTCGGGTGAGGTGATGCGGTAGTGCAGAGTATTATCATCATATACATGTATTCTCTCTCCAATATTTACCTTGGTTTCAATTACACCCTCTTTGAGGACAGCTGAAACTTGAAATGCTTCATCCGGTGATAAAAACTTCTGTTTTTTTAAGGCACTCTCAAATCCAGCAGTTAAAAATGTACTAAAAAGCAGTACAAGTATGAGTAACTTTTTGATCAAATTATCCATTTTCTCTCTTTATATCTTTAAATTTATACAATTCTATAGTACTATACGTGTATAAGCTGTGTAATAGTAACCAAAGTTAAATAATAAAAGTTAAACAAGTATTACATTAAAGGTCTAAAATGGCAAATCGTCTCAAAAATGAACACTCACCTTACTTACAGCAGCATGCTGACAACCCTGTGGACTGGTATCCCTGGGGAGAAGAAGCATTTGAAAAAGCCCGCAAAGAGAACAAAGCCATCTTCCTCTCCATAGGCTACAGTTCCTGTCACTGGTGTCATGTCATGGAACATGAGTCTTTTGAAGATGAAGCCACTGCCAAGCTACTCAATGCACATTTTATCGCGATCAAAGTGGACAGAGAAGAACGCCCCGACATAGACAAGCACTTTCAGGAAGTCTATCAGCTGATGAACCAACGTCCCGGCGGCTGGCCGACTTCCATTTTCCTGACCCAGGAGCAGAAACCTTTTTACTCAGCCACCTACATACCTGATGAACCACGTTACGGAATGATGAGTTTTAACTCTCTGCTCGAAGTGATCGCAGATAAATACAGTAATGAGAAAGACCTTCTCACTGAAAAAGCTGATGAGATACTGCATTTTCTCAATCCTAAAGAAGACAAGATACAGGCCACCAAGCTGGACCTGAGTATCATCGAAAGAGTTTCAGACCAGGCCAAACAGCTTTTTGACAACAAAAACGGCGGTTTTAACAAAGCCCCTAAATTTCCTCAGGCTTCCACACTTGACCTGCTTTTGGATGTCTATCGTATCACCGGTGACAAAGAGACACTCAACATGGCCCTGCTCTCACTCTCTTCCATGGCAAAAGGCGGATTGAGAGATCTGGTAGACGGCGGTTTCTGCCGTTATTCTACAGACAATGAATGGCTTGTCCCCCACTTTGAGAAAATGACTTACGACAATGCCCTGCTCTCAGAAGTCTATCTTAAAGCCTATGCTGTGACAGGTCATGACTTTTACAAGTCTGTCGCTTTTGAAACCATCAATTTTATGCTGGAGCACATGAGCGAAGATCATCTCTTCTACTCTGCATCGGATGCCGATACAGAAGGAGAAGAAGGAAAGTATTTCGTTTACACCTATGACAAA
>JGI24024J18818_10000009_pt1 | contig 46691 bp, 36 predicted proteins | sample Cruoilmetagenom2_FD_18818 | JGI IMG/M metagenome (IMG submission 18818) | reverse complement strand
AAAAAGGTCCTTTTGCTTTTTTTCCTGTTCAGCCCGAAACAATTCTGCTTTTTGGGTCATATCTTTTCTTGAACGCTGAAAATTTTTGACGGCGTCCTCGAGGCTGTCCGCCTTTTTGCCCTTGGAGAGTTCTTCTATTTTTAAATGGTTATTTAAAAATAGGCGGGTCCCGAAGGCGCCTTCAACGATTTCGATGATCCCTTTATCTTTCAGTTTTTTGCAGATAAAATTGCCTTGCTCCAAAGAAAAAGACAGGGTCTGGCAGATCTCATCGATGGAGGGGGGTGTTGAATTCTTGTGGATGAGAATCCTTATGGCTGCAGCCACGAGATGTGCATCGGAATAAAAGTCAGAGTTTTGCATAACACGCGTAAAGATCCGGGGCAAAAGAACCCGGATTTTCTTTTCCTCTAAAAAGGGTTATGATTACAGAGAATCAAGCCCCTTGTGTATAGAAAAATTAACTGCAATAAAGATATCGGATGTCCTTTCCTTGACATTGAATTATTAGAAGAGTAACATTTATTTTCAAATTGTCAACCCGGAAAAATGGGTTTGAATGGCTGAAATTTATATGCAATTTAAAGTCATTACATAAATATTCAACATTTTTTACAGGAGAGAAACATGACAGAAATAATTGATGTCAAAGCAAGGGAAATACTCGATTCAAGAGGCAATCCTACCGTTGAAGCCGACGTCCATGTTTCCTGCGGTGCCGTTGGCCGTGCAGCAGTCCCATCCGGCGCTTCCACAGGAAAACGCGAAGCCTTGGAGCTTCGCGACAAGCGATCAAAGCGGTTTGGCGGCAAAGGCGTTGTCACGGCTGTTAAAAACGTGATCCATAAGATTGCACCGGCTGTTTTTGGAATGGATGCCGCGGATCAAGTCGCATTGGACAACGCCATGATTAAACTGGACGGCACATCCAACAAGTCAAAACTGGGCGCCAATGCAATCCTTAGCGTATCCATGGCAGCTGCCAGAGCTGCTGCACAGGCCTATGGACTGCCGCTTTACAAATATCTGGGCGGCATCAATGCCAGATGCCTTCCCCTTCCCATGATGAACATTATCAACGGCGGCGCCCATGCCGCCAACAATCTGGACATACAGGAATTTATGATCGTGCCCGTGGGCGCCAAATCCATCGCCCAGGCCGTTCAGATGGGAGCAGAAACCTTTCACGGCCTGAAAAAAATACTCAAAGACAAAGATCTTAACACGGCGGTGGGGGATGAGGGCGGATTTGCACCCGACTTTGAATCTCATGAGGAAGCCATCCAATTCATCATTGATGCGATTGAATCCGCCGGATACAAACCAGGGACCGATATCGGCCTTGCTTTGGATTGCGCTGCCAGCGAGTTCTACAAAAAAGGAAAGTATATCCTTCATTCGGAAAACAAAAAACTGACCGCCGAAAAGCTGATCGATTATTATGAGCATCTCATTGACAACTATCCCATCCTGAGTATTGAAGACGGACTTGCGGAACAAGATTGGAAAGGCTGGGCATTGATGACCGACCGGCTGGAAGGATCCATTCAGATTGTGGGCGATGACATTTTTGTGACCAATCCCAAGATCTTTAAAAAAGGGATCGAAGAAGGCATCGGCAACTCCATCTTGATAAAACTGAATCAGATCGGGACAGTTACCGAAACCCTCGATACCATTGAGATGGCAAAAAATGCCGGGTACACCACGGTGATATCTCACAGATCGGGCGAAACCGAAGACGACTTTATCTCAGATTTTGTCGTGGGTGTCAACGGCGGCCAGATAAAGACCGGTTCCATGTCCCGCAGCGACCGTATCTCCAAGTATAACCAGCTCATGAGGATTGAAGAAGAACTCGGAGATGGGGCCACGTTTGCAGATGAAATTCTTTAGGTTTCTCCTACATGAACGCCTGAAAAAGTCGTTGATCTTCTTCTTCGGCCTATCCCTTTTGACATTTTGCCATGCTCCGGCACGGGCCTATGTCTTGCCAGGACCTTACATCCTTAAATTAATGACGCAGAATCTCGGCAAAGGTAAACGTCTTTTGGTGACGCAGAAACTGGTGCTGCTCAATGACAACCCGAACAAAAACCCGGTTGAACTCAGCGAAACTTTAAAGTATATTTTCCCGAATACGTTTCGTTCGGATATTTTATCAGAAAATATTCAACGAATTCATATTTTATCAAGGGGCAGGGCCTTGACGGTCATTGACGGAAAGACTTCGGATGAAGTCGAAAGCCGCTATGATCACTACAAAGATCTTCTCCTTTTCAGATCCCGGGAGATGCTTCAAGAGAGGTTGTCCCATTTGGGTGTGGACCCTAAGGTTTCAAGCCTAGGGCGCTTTCAGGGCAAACCGGCATATGTTCTGGGTGCCCAATATCCCGATGATACGGTTCCCCAAGTATGGTTGGACAAGAATACCTTCAGACCGCTTCGCTGGATAATTACAAGCCACACGCAGCAGCGCCTGGAAGTTCGATATTTACAGTGGCACACGTTGAAGAATACCTGGTATCCAATGCATATCGAGTTTTTCGCCGATGGAAATTTGGTCCGGGAAATCCATGTGGAAAACATCAAGGTGAACCCATCTTTTCCAAAAAACCTTTTTGACATCGAAGACCTTAAATCACGCTATCCCCAGTCTGAACCCACGGCATCATCGGGTCAAGAAAAGAAAGAATCGTTGAACGAAATTCAAAAAACCATTGAGGATTTCAAGAAAATATACAAATAATAATCTGAATCTCAAATCCGAAGCTGAGGCACTGAATGGATAATAAAACAAAATATATATTTGTGACGGGCGGCGTACTTTCATCTCTGGGCAAAGGACTTGCGTCCGCGGCCATCGGAGCACTACTTGAAAGCCGCGGGCTTACCGTAACCTTGCAGAAACTCGATCCTTACATTAACGTGGATCCTGGAACCATGAACCCTTTCCAGCATGGAGAGGTCTATGTAACGGATGACGGCGCAGAAACCGATCTGGATCTTGGCCACTATGAAAGATTTACCCACGCCAGATTAAGCCGTGACAACAACTTTACCACCGGGAAAATATACCATTCGGTCATCACCAAGGAGCGGCGGGGAGACTATCTGGGCGGTACGGTTCAGGTGATTCCCCACATTACCGATGAAATTAAACGAAGTATCAAACTTGTGGCGGGTTCAGTCGATGTCGTCATCGTCGAAATCGGCGGAACGGTCGGAGATATAGAAAGCCTTCCTTTTCTGGAAGCCATCCGGCAATTCAGGGCGGATGTCGGCAAGGAAAATGCCCTGTATATCCATCTTACCCTTGTTCCATATATCGCCACAGCAGGAGAAGTTAAGACAAAACCGACCCAGCACAGCGTAAAGGAGCTCCGCAGTATCGGTATTCAGCCAGACATTCTCCTCTGTCGCACAAACCAATACCTGCCCAAAGAAATCAAGGCAAAAATAGCCCTATTTTGCAATGTCACCGTAGATGAGGTGATTACCGCTAAAGACGTGGAATGTATTTATGAAGTTCCGCTGGTGTTCCGTAAGGAACGCCTTGACGAAAAAATTGTGGAAAAGCTTAACATCTGGACACGAGCGCCCCATCTCGATGACTGGAAGGAAATTGTCAGGCGGCTCAAAGAGCCTAAATCTTCAGTGACCATTGCAATTGTAGGCAAATATGTCGACCTGACCGAATCCTACAAAAGCTTGAATGAAGCGCTCCGTCACGGCGGAATTCCCAATGATTGCCGGGTAAACCTCAAGTTTGTCGATTCAGAAAAGATCGAGAAAACCAATTGCAGACAGATGATCGGGGACGTTGACGGCATGCTGGTCCCCGGCGGTTTTGGATCCCGGGGTATTGAAGGTAAGATTTGGGCCGCAAAATATGCCAGGGAAGAAAAGATTCCCTATTTTGGTATTTGCCTCGGCATGCAGATCGCGGTCATCGAATTCGCACGCAACGTCGCAGGCATGAACGGGGCCCATAGCCAGGAGTTTGACAAAAACACACCGTATCCGGTGATATATCTGATGACGGAATGGTATGACGATAAAACCGGAACCGTTCAGAGACGGGATATCACTTCGGACAAGGGGGGAACCATGCGCCTGGGTGCTTACCCCTGCAATATCAAAGAAGGTACCACGGCCTATAATGCATACGGCGTTTCCAACATTTCAGAACGTCACCGCCACAGATATGAATTCAACAACGCGTATATAGAAAGACTCGAGGCCGGCGGACTGGTTGTCAGCGGAACCTCACCGGATGGCGAGCTGGTTGAAATGGTCGAGCTCAAAGACCATCCCTGGTTTCTCGGCTGTCAGTTCCATCCGGAGTTCAAATCGCGGCCCATGGACCCCCATCCCCTGTTCAGAGAGTTCATCCGGGCATCGTTGGCATATTCAAACATCCGCTCTTGATTGGGATCGTTATGGGTCATGAAGTCTTGGCCGGTCTGATCGCCCGTCAGGTTGCCAAATCCCGATTCATACTCCCCTGTCGATACCCTTCCAGGTCTACAGCCACATGCAAAAATCCGATTTTCATCAATTTTTCTACAATGGCGGATCGCATTTCCTGGTCGAGGAATCTTTGGACATCTCCGGTATCGACTTCTATCCGGGCGACGTTCCCGTGCTTTCGAACGCGACAGCCCGTAAAACCGTAGCCCCATAAAACCTGTTCAGCCTGTTCCACCATTTTAAGGTCTTTCGGGGTTATGGGGGTTCCGTATGGAATTCTTGTGGCAAGGCATGCCATTGGCGGCGTGTTCCAGGTGTTCAGGTTCATCTGCTTTGAAAGCATGCGAATATCGTTCTTGGTGAGTCCTGCATCCACCAGCGGCGACGTTATGCCCATCTCACGGGCGGCGGCAAACCCGGGACGGAAGTCATCAAAATCATCGATGTTCGCCCCATGGGCGACGTGCTCAATCCCTCTGTCGCCGGCAATTTTCAACAAATCCTCGCAGAGATATTTCTTGCAGAAGTAACAACGATCCTTTGTGTTGGATCTAAATTCGAGCCGGCTCATTTCCCTCGATGGTATGAGGATATGCTCGACGCCCAGTTGTCGTGCGAACGCTGTTGCCGATCGTCTTTCCCATTCTGGATGAACCGGCGAACTTGCGGTGACGGCAACCAGATTCTTTTTCAGCGCCTCATGGGCCACGGCAAGGAGAAAAGAACTGTCAACGCCGCCTGAATATGCGACGACCAAAGCATCATATTCTTCTAAAATCGAAAACAAATGCTCTCTTTTTTTTGTTAAGGGGTTCTTATTCATGATAAAAAAATGTTTACAAAGCTTATGTATTCATATATACACATTTTTCTTACTATAATTATTATTTAATATAAACACTCTCACCCACAAATTCAAAGAGGTTTTTTTATGGGAAAAAACAGCCTGCTTAAATCGACCTCCAAAGCCAAGAAAAAGTCAACTGCTAAAAAAAAGGCGGCCTCTAAAGCTAAGGCAGCCCCAAAGGCTAAAGCAACTCCAAAGGTCAAAGCAAGTCCAAAGGTCAAAGCAAGTCCCAACGCCAAAGCTCTCCCAAAGGCCAAAAAGGCACCTGCAGCTAAAACAACAATGAAGAAGGTTTCTGTGAAAGATCTCATCATGAAAAAGTTCGATGTTTGGAAACCTGAAACTCTCTATACCGTGAGCCCGGATAAAATCGATTCAAAGGATTTTATTGCACCGCCTTTTTTCTCAGGCTCCGAAGAAGAAAACCGTCGGATCAAGGAACTGCTGCTGAAAAAATTTGATCTGGCGGAAATCAAGGCTGCTGCTGAAAAGCCTGCTGAACCCGAGGTGTCTGTATCATACGATCCCCCCGATAGCGGCGATACCATAACCGATGATCCCATGGAAAAAGCCATGAAATATCTGGCAGCCGCTTTCGCGGTCCTCATCGCACTGGTTATCGGAAGCAGCATGATAAACAAAAATAAATTTTACATTCATGCAACAGACGGTGCCCTTGAAATCTGGCAGGGAAGATTCGCCCCCATGGGCGAGGCATGTTTGATTTCGCTCCCCGGCGTTCAACCTCCTGAAAAAATTAAAGATATTTATTCCGAATCAGAGGCCTTCCCCCTTATTTTCAATTACTATGTGGAAAAAGCAGATACCCTTTTGACCGTTCCGGGTTTGCCGGATTTTGAAGGAATTAAAACGTATTTAAACAAGGCGCTGGCGTATGCCACAACACCTGCCGCCAACGAAGCTGTCTTCAGCCGCCTAAACAACATCGAGCTGATGATTCTTCTATACAAGGCGGATGTATCCGCCAGCAAACCCACCCTTTCCGATCTTAATCAAGCAAAAGGATATCTTTCCGAAGCGGCAAAACTGGACATCGAAGACCTTAAAGTCAATTTGATCCATCAAAAAATGGATGCCGTGGATCAACAGATTGCGGCCCTGAAGGCAAAAAAGACCGCGAAAAAATCTCCGGCCAAGCCGTCTAAATAGATTGTTTATCATTCATCACGATTAAACAAAGCGGATAACGTTTTATGAAAAACGGTTATCCGCTTTTTCATTTCTCCAAAACTCCGCAGGCCGTCTCTTACCTATTCTGATAGTCCAATTGTGGAGAGGAATAGCGCCGGGTTCTTTCTATTTCCGCGGACGCCTTTTCACTTGACTCAAAAACCTGAATCTCTTATGTTGATGTTTCAACAACAATTATCCTTTAAAAACATTTAGTTATCTAAAACAACCCGTTGCTGGAATTCATACAATAAGCGATTGTTATCATGACCATTAGACGCGTCCTCATTTTCGCACCCATACTTCTCATTTTGGTCTTGTTGCAGTCGTATTTCTGGGTGCCGACCTACGAACAGCAAACAAGGGGCAATCCTGCGCGTCTTGCTGAATACATTGCCGGATCCATCGGTGATGCCAGTCTTTTGAATCCCATACTTTCGGCGGATTCCGCCAGCAGCAGCATCGAAAGTCTCGTGTTTGAAGGCCTTATCGATCGGGACGAGCAACTGCGCTTCAGGGGGCGGCTGGCCAAATCCTGGGAGGTTTTTGAAGAAGCTTTTTTTTATGTCAACCCATCCGCATCCATACCCGGTCTCGGCAAGGCAGACCCTCAAACCCTAGCGGGCTTTGTGAGAGACGCGCAAAAAAAAAATCATGCTGCAGATCCGGGGCTTAAAGATTCTCTAAAACGCATCACTGAAATTTCCGTGCTCCCTCCCAGAACCTTTTCGGTGACCCAGCCGTTCAAAGGTCCGGATACCGACACAGAAGAAACCATAGAAATCCGTGTCGCAGCACCCGCCAGAATCAAACTGGTTCTCAACGGCGTCGACCAGGATTTTTTTCAAAACCTGTCCCACCTTCTGGGCAAAGATTATTTTGAGTCCTTTCACAGCAAAGACTATTTAAGCTCGCCGTCTCAGCACGACAAAGAAAAATTGGCGGCATACGCCAAGGAACTGTTGCCGGCCACGGAACACAATCCGATCCTGCTGTTTAACCTCCGGCCCGGGGTAAGGTTTCATGACGGCCACAGGGTTGAAGCCGATGATGTCAAATTTACCTATGAAGCCATCATGAATCCCAAAAATCTTTCGCCTCGCATTTCAGATTACGAGCCGGTCAAAAGGGTTGAAGTTGTTGACCCGCTCACCGTTAAAATCGTATACAAACGACTCTATTCTCCTGCCATGGGCACCTGGGGCATGGGAATCCTCCCCGAACACCTGCTGAATTCAAAATCACTTGAAAAAGAAGCCTTGGGGCTGGGAAAAGACCCGAAAACTTTTTCCATGCGCCAGAGTACCTTCAACCGGCGCCCCATCGGATCCGGACCGTTCAAATTCCGTGAATGGAAGTCGGACCAGTACATCACCCTGGATCGTTTTAACGGCTACTGGGAAGGGCCGCCGAATTATCAACGGTTTGTCTTCCGGATTATTCCCGATCTTTTGACCCAGGAAATGGAATTTTATGCCGGCACCATCGACAGCTATGGTGTTCAACCCCATCAGGTGAAACGCCTGGAAAAAGATCCTAAATTTCAAAGCTTTTCCGGTACCGCTTTCGGCTATACATATATCGGTTACAACATGAGACGAAAACCCTTTGATGATCCCCGTGTACGAAGGGCATTGGGAATGGCCATCGATGTCGACAAGATCATCAAATACGTGCTGTATGGCCAGGGAGAAAAAATCACGGGCCCTTTTGTCAAACAGACCGATTATTATAACCACAAGCTCAATCCGCTTTCCTATGATCCCGAAGGTGCTTTAAAGCTTTTGGCGGCGGCCGGTTGGCAACGGAACAAGGACGGCTGGCTCGAAAAAGACGGCCAAAGGTTTAAATTCACGCTCATCACCAACAACGGCAACGATCTTCGAAAAGCCATACTGGCCATTGCCCAGAATGCATGGAAACAGATCGGCATCGATGTCCGGACCGATCTTTTGGAGTGGTCTGTTTTTATACAGAACCGGGTGAACAAAGCAGACTTTGATGCCTTGATTCTGGGATGGCAGATGGGAATCGAACCCGATCTATATCAGATATGGCATTCGAGCCAGACACATCCATATCAGCTCAATTTTGTCAATTTTAAAAACAAAGACGCCGATGATCTCATCATCAAGATACGCCAGGAATACAACCATAACCGACAGGTGGAATACTCCCGCAGGCTTCATGAAATTATTGCAAAAGAACAACCGTATACTTTCCTTTATGTCGGAAAGTGGACCGCCGTTTTAGACAAGCGTATCGTCATAAAAGATGTCGATGATGCCGGAACCATCCGGTATGAAAAGATAGAACCCACCCAGACCGGTGATTATAAGTTCTATTTCAACAAGTGGATAAAGCTTCCAACGGCCCCGAACTTTATGGATGAAGGATAGACCATGTTATCATTTATTGGACGAAGTTTTGTACAAAAAATAATCACCCTCTTTTTCGTCTCCATCGTTTCTTTTTTAATTATTCATCTTGCGCCGGGAAAGCCGAGCCAGGTCGATCCCATGAATCCAAAATTTACACCCGAGGTGGTGGAACGCTTTCGCAAAGAATTTCATCTGGATAAGCCGCTGTATGTCCAGTATGTCTACTTTTATCAGGACCTGTTTACCGGAAAAACCGTATCATGGAAAGACAATCAATCGGTTCTTAAAAAAATTTGGGAACGATTTTTAAACAGCCTCCCCCTTTTTATTGTGGGAACACTCCTAACCTGGACCCTTTCTTTCCCGGTGGGCATCCGGTCGGCCATTTTTAGGAAAGGTATCTTTGACCGAACCGCCACATTTTTATCTTACCTGCTGATTTCCATACCCGGATTCTTCTTCGCTTACGTTCTCATAATTTTTGTGGTGACCCGTTTCCATGTACCGGTTATCGGCATGGTAACGTTCGGGATCGGAGATGCTTCCATCCCTTACATATTGATGGACAGGATCTGGCACATGCTCCTTCCCTCGGTCCTGGTTGCAACCGGCGGCATTGCAGTCCTTTCCAGGTATGTTCGAAGCCAGATGCTGGAAGTGGAAGGTCAGGACTATATTCGAACCGCCCGGGCCAAGGGACTTCCCCCGGAACAGGTCCACTATAAACATGCGCTCCGAAATGCGCTTCTGCCGTTCGTCACCATGTTCGGTCTGATTTTACCCGGTTTGATCGGGGGCTCGGTCATCATCGAATCCATCTTTTCCTGGCCCGGTATGGGCCGCATGGCCTATGAAGCGATTCTGGCCAGGGATTACCCGATTATCCTGACGGTTAATTTTGTTTCAGCCGTATTGGTGCTGGCCGGCACCTTTATATCGGACCTTCTTTACCTAATTGTCGATCCGAGGATACGCCTGTAATGAATCTCAATGAAACAACGGTTACCAAAGATTTCCATTTGGAGGAACCCCTGGCCCCGAAGCAGACGAGGTTGGAGGAATTCTGGCTTCTGTTCGGACAAAACCGGCTTGCCATTATGGGGCTGCTCATTTTTATCCTATTCTTCTGCTGCGCAATCGCGGGTCTTTTCCTGACCTCAGGATCCAAGCCCATTTTCGATCCATCTTTGATCCGCCTCGAGGAAAAGCTGCGACCCCCTTTTTCAAAACCCAATTTCGACTTACTGGAACCAAACCAGGTTCCAACCTTGAATTTCTATCTGATGGGAACCGATGATCTGGGAAGAGATGTTTTTGCGAGAATGCTTCAAGGGGCATGGGTTTCGCTGACCGTCGGTTTTGTCGCCGTCGGAATATCGGTGCTCATCGGGATCTTCATGGGCGGAATTGCAGGCTACTTCGGACAACATTACATTAAAATAGACCACATTCTATGGACGTTATTTTTGGTTTCAGGAACAGGACTGGTATTTCTCGATGTTACCCTCTCCGGCGCAGCGCTTTTATTGCTCTGCCTGGCATACATCGTTTATGTTGTCTTGACCCGGCACAGATCCAGGAAAAAAGCACATCCATCATGGCGGGCAATGCTCCACACCAATGCGGTCTCCGTAGACACCCTGATCATGAGAATCGTGGATATTATGCTCTGCTTTCCGAGCTTTTTTCTGATTTTAACGGTGGTGGCGATTCTCCCTGCAAGCATCTACAATATCATGATCGTCATCGGAATGACCAGCTGGATGGGGACAACGAGATTTGTCCGCGCTGAATTTCTCTCCCTGAGGGAACAGGACTTCGTGGCGGCGGCAAAGGCGCTGGGCATCGGCAATTTCAGGATCATCTTTCGGCACATGATGCCCAATGCGGTCGCGCCGGTGCTGGTCTCTGCCACCATCGGTATCGCTTCCGCCATTTTGACAGAGGCCGGCTTGAGTTTTCTCGGGTTCGGAGTACCCCCGCCCAATGCCACCTGGGGCAATATCCTTTCCGGCGGCAAAAATTTCATTTTCGATGCCCCTTGGCTGACCTTTATCCCGGGGATCACCATATTGATCGTCGTGCTCTCTTTTAACCTTTTTGGTGAAGGTCTCAGGGATGCACTGAACCCGAAACTCAGAGAAAGACACTAAGCGCTCGATGGAAAATCGAAGATTGACACATGACCCAGGACAAGCAACCCATGGCAGATGATAACAGACTGATTTCCGTACAAGATTTAAAAGTATATTTTCGAAGCGGCCATGCATGTGCCCGTGCCGTGGACGGGGTCAGTTTCGAGGTCCGGAAAAAAGAAACGGTTTGTATTGTGGGTGAATCCGGATGCGGAAAAACAGTCTCTGCCCTCAGCATCCTGGGCCTGGTTACCACGCCGCCCGGAGAAATCATCGACGGCCGAATCGTGTTCGCAGGACAAAATCTGTTGGAACTCAGCGAAAAAGAGATGCAAAAGATCCGGGGAAACCATATTGCCATGGTTTTTCAAGAACCTCTGACATCGCTGAATCCGGTCTTTACCATCGGAAACCAGATCTCGGAAGCCGTCCGTATCCATAAAAAGATCGGGGCCGAATCCCTTCGTGAAAAATGTATTCGGCTCTTGAAGGACGTAGGAATTCCCGCTCCCGAACAACGACTTGAAGACTATCCCCATCAGCTCAGCGGCGGTCAGAGACAACGGGTGATGATCGCAATGGCGCTGGCGTGTGACCCGGATCTGATCATTGCAGATGAGCCGACCACCGCCCTTGACGTCACGGTCCAGGCACAGATTCTCGAGCTTTTCGGGGCCATTCAGAAAAAACAATCCATGTCGATTCTATATATTACTCATGATCTCGGCGTCGTGGCCGCCATTGCCGATCGGGTTTATGTCATGTATGCCGGCATGATTGCGGAACAGGGGAATACGGAACAAATCTTTCGTAATGCCCGGCATCCGTATACTCAGGGACTCCTTGCATCGCTTCCCAGCCTTTCGAAACGGGGCAAAAGACTTTACAACATCCCCGGCTCGGTACCAAACCCGGCGTATAAGCCGGCGGGGTGCCCCTTTCATCCGAGGTGTACCCATAAAGCGCCGAGCTGCTCTACAGAATATCCTAAAATGTGCGATTACGGCCAGGGGCATCTGGCCCGCTGTCCGATACTGTTTCAAGATAAAGGTCATCATACTTAGATGAATTCAAAAAATAGAAATAATCACATCATTCTTTGCGTTAAAGATTTGAAAAAATATTTTCCCATACGCAGAGGTTTTTTGCAGAAAATCTCCGGGTGGGTGAAAGCTGTGGACGGCGTCAGCTTTGAAATCGAACGGGGAAAAACCATGGGCCTGGTGGGTGAAAGCGGCTGTGGAAAAACAACCGTCGCCCGACTGATTCTGAAGCTTTTGGCCCTTGATCAAGGAAAAATTATTTACCAGGGACTCGATATCAGTGGATTTTCCGAAAAAGAGATGAGACCCCACCGGAAAGAAATGCAGATTGTTTTCCAGGACCCCTTCGGATCGCTGAATCCCCGAATGACCGTTGGCCAGTCTGTGGAAGAGGGGTTGCGGATTCTTGGCATCAAAAGCCACACGATGCGCAAAGTCCGCCTTGAAAAACTCATGGAAATGGTGGGCATGTCCCCGGACAGCACCGATCGGTATCCCCATGAATTCAGCGGGGGCCAGCGCCAGCGTATCGGCATTGCCCGAGCCTTGAGTGTAGAGCCGTCCTTCATCATATGCGATGAACCCATATCGGCCCTGGACGTCTCTATCCAGGCTCAGATCATTAACCTTTTAAAGGACTTGCAGGATCAACTGGGGTTAAGTTATCTTTTCATCTCCCATGACCTTAATGTGGTGGGCTATCTGTGCAACACCATCGCTGTGATGTACATGGGACAGGTCATGGAGTATGCATCTGCTGAAGAAATTTTTGATAACCCGCACCATCCCTATACCCGGTCATTGCTCGCTGCGATTCCCGATTCCGGGCCGAGAAAAAAATTGGAGCCTACGCTTATAAAAGAGGATGCTTTCGATTCCTCGGCGGCGCTCCAAGGATGTAAATACCGGTCTTTGTGTTCCATTGAAGCGCCCCGCTGCCGGAAAGAGCAGGTCCTTTTCGAAAAAATTGGGGAAGGACATTTTGCCAGATGCTGGAAAGCAATGAAAAAATGAAGCGCCCCGCCGAAAGGGAGCAGGGTATAAAAAACCAGATCTCCCGAGTGCTTGTGGGCCAAGTTGTTATATAACGCCAACTGGATATAATTTTTGCTGTCACAAGGAGGATCAATCGTGGAACCTGTATTGCTGGAAAAAGACGGACCCATCGCATGGCTTACATTAAATTGTCCGGAAAAGCGGAATGCACTCTCTCTGGAATTAATGGGCGACATGCTCCATAAACTTAACACGGTCGCACAGGATCAGGATGTCCGGGTGGTGGTCATAAAAGGAAACGGTCCGGCGTTCTGCGCAGGGCATGATCTTGGAGAAATGGTGGGTACCGATTTGGATATCCAGCATTTTAACCATTTGTTTTCGGTATGCGCTCAAATGATGCAAAGGCTTCAAAAACTGCCCCAGCCGGTTATTGCTCAGGTTCACGGCATTGCAACGGCAGCAGGGTGTCAGCTGGTTGCGGCCTGCGATCTGGCCATTGCAGAAACCGGAACTCAATTTGCCACACCGGGGGTCAAAATAGGCCTTTTCTGTACCACCCCGGCAGTACCGCTGGTTCGGATTATCGGAAAACGAAGAGCCCTAGAAATGCTGTTGACAGGGCGTTTTATCTCGGCCGAGGACGCCGAAAAGTACGGGCTGATCAACAGGCTCGTCCCCCCGGAGAACCTCACCGAAAAGACCCGAAGTCTAGCAATGGAAATCGCTCAATACAGCCGGTACACGCTCGCTTTTGGAAAAGACACTTTTTACAAGCAGGTCGATCTCGATATGAGATCTGCTTACGATTATGCAACCCATGCAATTGCCATAAACTGCGTTGATGAAGATGCCCAGGAGGGTATGCTGGCGTTTCTTGAAAAGCGGAAGGCCAAGTGGAAAAATCGGAATGAATAAAGGGAGCCGGCAAACACCGGCTCCCTCTGATCTAATAGAATAGAAAAAAACTTTAGCGTTTTGAGAACTGGAACCGGGCCCGTGCACCCTTCTGACCGTATTTCTTTCTCTCTTTAACCCTTGGATCACGTCGAACAAACCCTGCTCTTTTCAACACTAGCCTTAAATCAGGATTGGCCAGTATCAGCGCCTTGGTGATGCCGTGCCGAATTGCGCCGGCCTGTCCTGAAAAACCACCACCGGCAACTTTGGCTTTTACATCAAATGACCCGAGCATCTTCGTCAGAAGCAGTGGCTGCTTAATCGTTGTTTTTACCGACTCGACCTTAAAATAATCATCCATCGGCAGGTCATTCACGGTGATATCACCGCCTCCGGGTTTTAACCAGGTCCTGGCTACGGCATTTTTCCGTTTGCCAGTTGCATAATAGACGTTTTCCTTCTCCATACTATTCCCCATAATTAAGAACATTTATTTTTATAGGTTAAATTTCGAAAATTTCAGGCTGCTGGGCCTCATGCGGGTGCTCATCGGACGAATATACTTTTAATTTTTTAAAAAGTTTTCTTCCCAGTCTATTCTTTGGCAGCATTCCCTTAACGGCAAAACGAATCAAATCTTCAGGTTTTTTTTCCATCAGTTTCTTGGCCGTAATGGTCTTCAGTCCGCCAATGTAACCGCTGTGCCGGTAATAGTTTTTTTGATCCCATTTTCTCCCGGTCAGCACAACCTTCTCCGCATTGACAACAATCACCCAGTCTCCGGTATCGGCATGTGGGGTAAAAAGGGGATTGTGCTTTCCCCGCAACCGGGCGGCCACAGAACTGGCAAGTCTTCCCAAAACCGCACCTTCGGCATCAACAAGACTCCATTTGCCTGGGTTGTCCTCATTTTTTGCACTATATGTATATTTTTTCACTGGATTTTCTCCTTCAAATAAAAAACCTCAAATATTTAAATAAAATTCGTCCCTATGTCAAGGGAAAAAATTCAAACAGAGTCAATAATTGACACTAAATACGATTTCTAATATAAACGAATTATTAAATCGCTTGGCAATTTTATATGCTGTCCGCTTTCAGCGGAATTCGAAAATCACTCACCGTAAGATATTGAAATGGTTTGCAGGCAAAGTCAAATGGAAAATTTGGAAACCGAGGTAAAATTCTATTTGCCGGATGTGAATCCGATTCGCCGCCGGATCATGGAGCTTGGTGCCGATTTCAAGGGTCGCGCCTTTGAGACCAACCTGCGGTTTGAAGATGCTGATAACCGCCTGTTTCAAGAAAAATCCCTCCTGAGACTGCGAAAGGATATCAAAACCACCCTGACGTTTAAATCGGAGCCGCCTTTCAAAGACGATCAATTTAAAACATTAAGGGAGATCGAAGTCGAAGTTTCCGACTTTGCCGCCATGAAAAAAATTCTGGAATCTTTAGGGTTTCATAAAGAACAGGTCTACGAAAAATGGCGTGAAACCTTTGTGTTACGCGATACGCACTTCTGTCTTGACACCATGCCCTACGGTGACTTTCTCGAAATCGAAGGCCCTAAAATATATATCAAAGAACTGGCATCCCGAATCGGCCTCGAGTGGCACAAAAGAATACTTCTGAATTATCTTGCCATATTTGGTGTTATACGCAAGCAATTGAATCTGGGGTTTTCTGATGTCACATTCGAAAACTTTAAAAATATTCGATTCGACCTTGCCGAACATCCCGGTCTGCTTGATGTCGATGCTCGATAGTTCATTACCCATTTAACCCATTGCGATCTCGGACGATTTAAACCTGGACCCTACCATGCTTTCCGTTTTGACATTAAACCTTCGTTTCGGCCTGGCTGACGACGGCCCCAACAGCTGGCAATACCGGAAGAGATGCTTTCCTGCTTTTTTTGAAAAATATCGTGCGGATTTCATGGGTTTCCAGGAAGCAAATGATTTTCAGATCGATTTTATCCATAAAATTCTGGCTGAACATCATTATATCGGCCGGCGAAGCCCTTCTCCGGATTTCTGGCAAAACAATGTTATCTTTTATAAAAACACCTGGACCTGTACGTATCGTGAACATTTTTTCTTGAGCCCAACACCTACGGTGCCAAGCCGTTACCGGAAAAGCCTCTGGCCGAGACAGTGCACCATCGGCATGTTCAAAAATTCCCGCCGCCAGCTTATCTGTGTCAATACACACTTGGACTTCGACGTTTCGGTCCAGACCCGAAGCGCCAAACTGATTCTCCAACGGCTATCGCATCTCCCCAACAACATCCCTGTAATTCTCATTGGAGACTTTAACACCACGCCATTTAGCCCCTGTTATAACATTTTCACCGGACAGGATCAGAAATCAGCGGCCAAAGAGTGCTATTTTAAAAACGCATTTGAAAAACCTTTTCCGGGAACCCATCATGGATTCACAGGGGTTACCAACGGAGATCATATCGACTGGGTTCTGTATCAGGGCAACATCGTGATAAAAAACAGCACGGTGATTCAGGATGCATTTGACGGCCGATACGTGTCCGATCATTTTCCCCTCTATGCAAGGTTCAATTGGGAGGTTCATCCGCGACGGCCGTTTTAAATTAATGAATCAATCGGCGTGTATTCCAGGCCGAAAGCATCTGCAACGGCTTTGTAGGTAACTTTTCCCTTGACGACATTGGCCCCGAGTTTGATTTCCGGGTTTTCCTGGATGGCCCGCTTCCAACCCTTGTTGGCAATCTCCACGGCATACGGCAAGGTCGCATTGGTCAAGGCCATGGTGGATGTTTTGGCCACCCCCCCGGGCATGTTGGCCACGCAGTAATGGACGATTCCGGCAACGGTAAAGATCGGATCCGAGTGGGTGGTCGGCTTGGATGTTTCAAAACATCCGCCTTGGTCGATGGCGACATCCACCAACACCGCGCCTTTTTTCATGGTTTTGAGCATGTCCCGGGTCACCAGCTTGGGTGCCTTGGCACCGGTAACCAGCACCGCTCCCACCACCACATCGGCCTTTCTGACAAGCTTTCGTATGGCCGCCGGGCTGGCCATCAGGGGAAAGCAGTTGGCCGGCATCACGTCGCTCAGGTACCGTAACCGTTCCAGGTTCATATCCAGGACGTAAACCTTTGCGCCCAGGCCGCAGGCCATCTTGGCCGCGTTGATCCCGACGACCCCGCCGCCGATGATGACCACCGTACCCGGATCGACCCCCGGCACGCCCCCCAGCAGAACCCCGTGGCCGCCCTGGGCCATTTCCAGATATTTGGCCCCCTGCTGAATGGCCATTCGGCCGGCGACTTCACTCATGGGCGTGAGCAGGGGCAGGGAGCCGTCTGCTTTTTGAATGGTTTCATAAGCAATGTTAACGGCTTTGCTTTTGATCAAAATATGGGTCAACTCCTCGGCAGCCGCCAGATGCAGATACGTAAAAACAATCTGGCCCTCACGGATGAGGTCGTATTCCGGTGATAGGGGCTCTTTTACATGCATCACCATGTCCGCACGCTGGAAAATCTCTTTGGGACTTTCAACGATCTCGGCCCCGGCTTTCTTATAGGCGTCGTCGTCGAAGCCGCTGCCGCTGCCTGCAGCCTTCTCTACCAGAATGGAATGGCCGTTCTGTTTTATGACTTCTACGCCGGCCGGGGTCATGGACACGCGATTTTCCTCTGCTTTGATTTCCTTGAGAATTCCGACAATCATTTTGTTCTCCTTGGGTAAAGAAATGGAATAGACCATAGTCTGTCGAACAGGGTGTAAAATTTAGATGTTTGAAATCGCCGGGCGCGTTGAATCGGGTACTCCAACTCAACAACGATACCTTAAAAGTCCACCTTATGGCAACATTCAATTTTTCGACACCAAGATTTTTACGAAGCGTTTGCGCCTGGGCACCGCCGGGTACTCTTCAAGTAATAGCGGTATGAACCTTGCTTCATTTAAACGCTTTCACCGGTTCAGGAGCGGTGTTCCTAGGGCTGATCTTATACCAGGTTTTCCGGACCGTCCCGCTTTCGCCCATTTTTCTGAAATTTATGTTGTAAAGTTTTGTATCAGACTTTAATAAAAAGAATCCCATAATATGAACCTGTCAACAGATGGAAATTGGTCGTTTATTAATGGCTTAAGCCTGCCGGTTTAGGGGGATAATTCGGGTATGTTTTTGTTTCCACGTCTAACTGTTTAAGGAGGTGGGTATGATGAAGCGATTTTGCCTCACGTTAATTGTCGTCTTGTGGGTTTTGCCGCCTGTGGTTTTGGCGGCCGCAGGGGAAGCACCCATCAGCGATGCCACCCAGGAATGTCTGGATTGCCACAGCGAGTTTCATCCGGGTATCGTTCAGGATTGGAACAACAGCCGGCATTCGAAAATGACACCCCAAAACGCCTTGAAAGCTGATAAACTGAAACGGAGGATGTCCAGTACATCTGTGCCCGAAAGCCTTCAAAACCAAGCTGTTGGATGTGCTGAATGCCATACCCTTAGAGCCGACGCCCATTCCGATACATTCGAGCATAACGGGTATGAAATCCATGTGGTGGTCAGCCCGGATGATTGCGCCACATGTCATGTGACGGAAAGGACCCAGTACGCCAAAAACCTCATGGCGCATGCGTATAAAAACCTGGCGGAGAACCCCCTTTACCAGGACCTGCAACGGACCATTCTGGGCGAAAGCACTGTCAAAGATGGCAAAATTCGTTTCAGCCCGGCCAACGGCCTCACCCGTGCAGAGGCCTGCTTTTACTGCCACGGCACCCGGCTGGAGGTGACCGGATATGAAACCCGGGATACCGATGCCGGAGAACTCGAATTTCCGATCATCAGCGGCTGGCCGAATCAGGGTGTGGGCCGCGTGAACCTTGACGGGAGCCGAGGGGCCTGCACCGCCTGCCACTCCCGGCATCATTTCTCCATGGAGATGGCCCGCAAACCTTATACTTGCAAGGAGTGCCACGCAGGGCCCGATGTGCCGGCTTTCAAGGTATACTCTGCCAGTAAACACGGCAACATCTTTTCTGCCATGAACAGCACCTGGAACTTTACGGCAGTGCCCTGGACCATCGGTAGAGATTTTTCTGCGCCGACCTGTGCCGCGTGTCATATCAGTCTGCTGGTCAATGCCGGCGGAGCGGTGATCAACCCGCGTACCCACCAGATGAACGACCGTCTGGGATGGCGGATTTTCGGCCTTATTTACGCCCATCCTTACCCCAAGGACCCCGACACCTCTAAGATTCGTAACCGTTCCGGGCTGTCGCTGCCCACAGACTTTGACGGCGGATTTGCCAATGATTACCTCATTGACCCCGAAGCACAAAAAATGCGCCAGCAGGCCATGCAGAACACCTGTCTGAGCTGCCACAGCACCACCTGGGTCAAGAACCACTTTGTGCGCCTGGACAATGCCATCCAGACGTCCAACGCCAAAGTCCTATCGGCCACCGGTCTGGTGAGCAGAGCCTGGGAACGCGGCTACGCCCAAGGCCCGGGCCAGAAGGGCAGCCCGTTTGACGAGTTCATTGAACGGCGCTGGAGCGATGCCTGGCTGTTCCATGCTAACAATGTCCGGTTTGTGTCGGCCATGGCCGGCGGCGGTGACTACGGCGTTTTCGAAGACGGCCGCTACCCGCTGACCAACGTGCTCCTGGAGATGCAGAGCTGGCTGGAAACCCGGGACATGATGTCAACGGCAAAAAAGAAGTGATCGGATGGGGTAGATGAGTATTTAATTTCGCTGGTGACACAATCGGGTGGGGGTATTTCTAAGAAAAAAAGAGTTTTTGAAGGGGCATGTCCTGCTGGTGTTTTATCTTACTGTCCAAATAATTATAGATGGTCTTCAACGGATGAAAGGCTTCGGGGCCACACGGATGTTGAAATTCCGGGAGCCGATTCTTGCCGGTCACCCTATCATGACCGATTCAATTCAAAAGCAATCCATTTGTCTGGGTCGCCTTTTCTACGGCGAATAACATTCCCCGTACCGGATCTGGCTTTCGATTTCTCTTTTCTGGCTCGAGATTTCTCGTAGAGTTCAATGTTTTTTCGGAGTAAAATTTCCAATGCCTTTTTTTTATTTTCCACACGTGCCTCCGCAATTCTATTAGACCGGTACGGATATGTTCATCTGAACAACCTGTTTACCTCAATAATATTTTGCACAGAATGTTACCGATAATTTGGCAACAAACCATCCATATGTAAACAACCAAAAAATATAAGCACAATACAAGGTAAAAACCAATACTATGCCAGAGGCAAAAGGAAGGATCTTAGGTTTGTTTTTGTATTTCGGAGACCCAGCTTGGCTCTAATATTATTCCGGTGAAAATTAATAGCACCCGCGGAGGAATTCAACAATTCAGCGATCTCTTTGGTTGTCTTGCCATCCCTAACGAGCCCGGCGACCTGAATTTCACTCGGAGTAAGATCAGAAAACTTCGAGAACAACTGGTGAAGAAACGGTGCGATAATGTCCTCAAGGTTCGATTTAATAATATTTAAATATACCACCTGCCGGTCATTCAATCGACTGTTATTCAGTTTTTCAATATAAGGAAACACGAGCTTCTTCACATTTGCAATGACTTTTTCTTCCAATTCTTTTTTATCTTCGTCCCTGTGCTTCAGTAGGACTTTCAAGGCGGCATTGACCTCCTGGAGCTCGTGTGTTTTATTCTCTAATTCTTTCCCCCTTTCTAAAAGAGCCAATTCCACCTGTTTGCGCTCGGTGATGTCATGAACAATCGAATATAGAAGTTCTCTGCCATGTACCTTGATAGGGCCGCTGAACACCTCGACATCACAGATTTTTCCGTTCGCCAGACGGTGCTGAAAATAAAATATTCGGTGCTGTTCCGTCTTCGCTTTTCCCATTTTCTGAAACACTCGTTCGCTTGAAAGGGTATTGATATCTGTAATCTTTTTGCCGGTAAGCGCTTCAAGGCTGCAGCCATAAAAGGAGACAGCTGCCGGGTTGGCATCGACAATATCGGCACTCTCCGGATCTATGAGGAGCATCACGGAGTGGTTGTTCTTGAAAAGGCTCCGGTACCGTTCTTCACTCTCTCTGAGTGCTTTTTCAACGTTTTTGCGATCGGTGATATCCATAACCATTCCGGATATGGTATCTTTTTCAAGAACCGCACTTAAAAGTATATTTATTGTTTCACCGGATTTTGTAAGCGCTTCAAATTCGAAATCCTTAAGGCTGCCCGATGCCTTCAGAGATTGTACCAAAACCTTTCTGTCTTCGGCATCCTTATATCGAACAATGGTGTTTTCCAATAGTATCTCTTCCGGAGACTCAAATCCAAAGATCTTTACCAAGGCTTCATTTACATAAAGAACATCGCCTGTGATACGGGTCTGATAAATTCCCACGAGGGAAATATTTAAAAGATTCAAGTGTTTTTTGTCTGATTCTTTCAACTTTTTCTCAGCCCGGTCACGCGCTTTAATTTCTCCCTTGAGACGCCGGACAGTTTTAGCCAATTCGGCATTTTGATCCTCTGCGTGTCGTCCACGCTCTGTGGGTGCTTTGCGCAACGCCGCTTCTGGCCCCTTGCGTTCAATGGCTTCATTCTCTAACGCCTCGATCTTTTGTTCCAATTCTTTATAAGTCGGTTTTGTTTCCATCGGATCTTTCTCCAATTATTTCAACAAGAAAAAGTGGGTGCAATTTTGATTTTTTTACCGTATATGCGTCTTACAGGTCATTTGAAGTTTTCGGCAGCCCCGCAGGGGGGGATTTGCGTTGCGCGCCATCAAACCATCGGGAATGTTCCGCCGTGCGGCAGTGCGTCGCAGCGATTGCAAGAAATTCTATCCATTTTAATATGCGCTTGCCCTGCTGAATCCATAAAATTCAACTGGGCGAGCGGTTGCAGTTCCAAACCTGCCCGTGCATCCTGTTTGAGTCTTTTTCGAATAGCGCTTAGCGGTGCTGGGGGTTCATCCGGTTATACCGGGATAAACTGCACGAGCGTAGGGCTTTGTTGCTCTGAAGGAACATTATAACATTTGTCGGCCAATAAATTGCTTGTAACCGGACCGCAAAGACGCTATAAGCCCCTTGCGCTGATTTTATATCAATAGCGTCAATTCTTTAACGTTTACAAGGCCAATCTAAGATCATGGGCTTATTATCATCACGTATTTCCGTAACACGCTATAAAGTCAAGGGCAGCCTGGACGGGTCGGTACATGAAACCGTATACCAGAGCCTTAAAAAACGTTCAATACCCAACATCGAAGATGACGGGTCAGAAGCCATCGTCGGCTGGACATCCTTTGAAAATCCATACGCTCCCGATTTTGAAGGTTATTCTTTTGTTTTCGGTGCCCATATGGTTTTTGCCCTCCGGGTCGACAAAAAATCCATTCCGCCGAAACTCGTTCGGAAACATTGTGCCATAGAGGTTGCCAAACGCCTGGCGGACAGCGGCCGAAGCTATTTATCCGCCAACGAGAAAAAAACCATCAAAGAAAATGTCGTCCTCACCCTCAGCCGCCGAATTCCGGCAACCCCAAACGTCTATGATTTGGTTTGGAATTACCAGGAAGCCTCCGTATGGTTCTTTTCCAACCTGAAATCGGCCAACGAGGCGTTAGAGACGCTTTTTATCAAATCTTTCGGCCTGCAGTTGATCCGTCTGTTCCCGTATACCACGGCCGACCTGATCGCCGGACTATCGGACCGTGAACGCGATCTATTGGAAAAACTGGAACAGAGCCAATCTGAGGGATAACCGATGCTCGATGTCGCCATAGCATATCGCCGTTACCAATTCTTAGGCAACGAATTTCTGACCTGGCTGTGGTTCATGATCGAAACCGATCAGAACTCGTTGCGCCAATACGATCCGGATCTTATATCCCTGAACATCGGCAGCCGCTTGGTGCTTGAAAATACGCGCAACAACGCCAAAGAAACCGTCACCATTAAAGGGGATGAGGCCAACCTGGAAGAAGGACTGGTGGCGCTGAAAAAAGGGGCCGTAGTTACCGAAATGCATCTTTCATATAAAAGCGTCGGCCAAGACTGGCTGTTCAGCCTCAAGGGGGAAAGTCTCAACATTTCCAACCTGAAACTACCGGAGACCGGACCGGTGGAGACTCCGGAAGATCTTGAGGGCGTTGTGATCGAAAAGGCCTATCTTCTGGAAAAGGTCATTGGGCTGGTGAACAATCTCTTTTCCCACTTCATTAAACTGCGGGTTTCCGATGCCTGGCATAGCCAAACGGTTTCCCAGATCCGCAAATGGTCGGTATCATAGAAAAATCGCAACGAGTTTGAAATCATTACCCTCCATTTCCCATGAAGAACATCCCTGTTAAAGGGGGTTGTTTTTAGAGGGGGTCACACGGAGCGGGCCGGTTCCGGTGAGGAAAAATCTAACCCAATCAAAACCGAACGTCATCAATTCCACATCCGATTCCTTTAATCTGTCTGCGGTTTCCCGCGGAATATCAAACCGGGACAAAAAAGTGCTTTCAAAGATGAATTTTTTAAATTCATCGACGTTAAAACATGCCATTAAGGCCATTTTTAATGCCGGGCTGTCGAGACCTTCGGGACCCCACGGATTTCCTCTGAAAAGGGTGTCTATGTCCACCCACAGGTCATTCATATCATTAAATAATTGAATTTGCTGGTCTTCAATCCACGCGTCTGCGGTCCACTCATGGGATTCTTTGTGCCCCAGACAGTAAGAATCTTCGGCCACAAAGTATAACACTTTTCGCCCATTTTCATCATCGGTCCTTGCTACGGCGCGTTCCATTGGATATGCTCGGCATGAAAACGGCCGGTCTTCGTATATGGTGCAACCGCTCGTTGACAGAAAAAGACATGATCTCTCATCATCATCCGACATTTTCAGCATAAAGTTGGGAAAATATGGGTTGTCTCGAATGGCTTGAAACGTATGCCGTTCCAAAAGTTTATCCGAAGATATGCCAAGCCGGTTTTTCATGCGGATGACGTCATATGGATAAAGATACATGTCTGCATCTTTGCAGCATCGGGTAAAACATGCCACACTGGAATGGCAACCAAATTTGAATGTATCTCCTGTGATGCGTCTGCGTCTGCCGCTTTTTTGTGTGCCGGATATATCTTTCATAATTAAAAAATCACTTTTCCCCGCTTGGGTATTTATTTTAGGGGAGTATATCCGCTTTTTATACCAAAGCAAGTCCAAATGGACCTTTTTAGAGCGCTGGCTGCGCGTTAAAAAATGAAGGCCCATAAGATCCCGTTTAAATGGATCTTTATTTAGGCCTGTGGAGTGAAATTCTTAACCGCTTTATAAAAAAGATGGACATTGCAGCAAATTTTTATTAAGATTATGCACAACTTACAGCTTCAAGAAAAATCATGAATAAAAATTCGGTCAGCGACAACTCCCAGGAAAGAAGATACGAGACCCGAACGGTTCTCGATCAATACTACAGTGTTGAATTTCGATTGAAGGAAATCGCCAGCACCTATCAGTTTAAACTCAGGGACATATCATCAAAAGGTATGGGGGTTCTGGTCCATAAAGGGTCTGAGGTATTAAAATACCTAAAGGTGGGAGATACGCTGGACATGAAATATCTCCCCCCGGAATCTGCTGGCCGTTCTCAATCCTTAAAAACACAAATCGCACATATCACCCAAAAAGACCAGGATCCGTTTAAGGGGCATTTTTTGATGGGTCTCTTGATCATCGAAAAGCAGGATCTTGATATTTAGCGCGTGGATCTATCGCAATTCCCCAAAAAACAAGTGATGAAACTTGGGTATATCGGCGAAAAACCTTCGGTTTTCATATCCGGTTTTGGAGTCCGAATATAGGGGGATGAAGATGGGGATCGGCAATACCATTGCCTTTCCCCATCTTCAGGTTCATAGGGTCAGGATGACCGGCTTTTTTATTTAACCGGGGTCAATTCAACCCTGCGGTTTTTGGCACGTCCTTCCTTTGTATCGTTGCTGGCGGCCGGCTTGGTTAACCCGAAACCTTTTATCGTAAGACGTTCGGCCTCAACCCCGTTATCAACGAAATATTTCATGACCGAATTTGCCCGTCTTTCAGAAAGGTTCACATTATAAGCGGCAGGACCAACATTGTCTGTATGCCCGTCGACCTCAACTTTGATGGCCGGATTCTTTTTCAGTATTTTCACCGCCTCATCGAGCATGGGGTGGGCATCGGACTTGATATCAGCGCTGTCAAAGCCAAACAGCACCACGGCTGCGTATGTCCAGCAACCCCTTGCATCTACGGTAGCGCCCTTGGGCGTATTGGGGCATTGATCCTTATCGTCCGTCACGCCATCGCCGTCGCTGTCCATGGGTTTTGCCATCGGTTTCGCCATCGGTTTTGGAGCGGGCTTGGCTAAAAATATTCCCTCTACAAAACCGGCCATGTTCGCCGAGGAAGCCAGTCTGTCGGCGGTGGTTGAAACGCCACACCCGCCTGCTTTGACTATCTGTTCCAGGGCCATTTTGCCGGCAGGATCGTCTCCCACCTGTACGGTGTCGATGCAAACTCTGTCACCAAACTGGCTTTTCACGGCCTCAGCAGCTTTCAGCGGTTTCTGGTCCATCTTTTGTCCATCGCTGACGATAATGACCGCTATTGGACCTTGGGACGACTTCATGTCGGCGCCGGCAGCGTTGATGGCTTTTGCCAACGCAAGGGAACTGTCCCCGCTGGGCCCCTTTACAGAATTTAAGGCCTCTCCAAATCCCGACGTCGAATATTGAGTCGGACCGTAAACAAGCAAGGTCGACTTGTCAGGCAGGCTGGCACTGTGGCCAAAGGTTCTGAGCGCTGCATTATACTTCAACTCCGGAAGTGTCTGATTCATGGCGCTTAAGAAATCTTTGGCGATTTTGGCCTTTGCCTTTTTCCCATATTTATCAGCCATTGAAGAAGACGTATCCAGGATCACCACAAAATTGTCAACCTTGGGTACATACTGATTTGCGTTAAATTTGTAGGGCTCGAAAGACGGTGCGGTTTTCACAACTTTTTTGCCGCCACAACTGATCAGCAGGGTGCTGATCATTAAAATAAACAATGCTCTCAAATAACGTTTGGCCATAACTTACCTCCTTGTTTTTCTTTGTTTCAATTAAAGATTTTATATAAAAAAAATAATAACCCGTCAATGCTTATTATTCCTTATGGTTATATACATGCACGTCGCGCTGTGGAAAGGGAATTGAAATACCCTCAGCATCAAAGCGCTTTTTAATGGTTTCGGTTACATCGAACAAAAGGTCCCAATAATCCGGACTCTTCACCCATGGACGAACCGCAAAATTCACACTGCTGTCCGCCAGCTCCATAACCGCAATTGTTGGAGGCGGATCTTTCAGAACACGGGCATCATTTTGTATGACATCGGTGATAATCTTTCTGGCCTTATCGATATCGTCACCATAGCCAATGCCAAAAACCAGATCCACCCGGCGGGTTCCCTTTGCGGAGTAGTTTACGATATTATCGCCGCTTAATTTTGCGTTCGGGATAATTATGGTCTTGTTGTCGGGTGTTGCCAGCTGTGTGGTGAAAATTTGAATTTTTTCAACGGTTCCTGCAACCCCGCCACCTTCGATGAAATCCCCAACCTTGAACGGCCGGAAAATAATCATCAAAAACCCGGCGGCAAAATTGGAAAGGGACCCCTGCAGCGCAAGACCGATGGCAAGACCGGCTGCACCGATGACCGCGATAAACGAAGTGGTTTGTATGCCAAGCTGTCCCAGCGCTGCCAGAACCACGAAGACCAACAAGGCGATGTACATCATATTGGCGACAAAGGAGACGATGGTGGGATCCACCTGCCTTTTGTTCATTAATTTTTCTGTAAAACCGGTCAACCACTTGGCGACCCATCGCCCCACGATCAAAACAGCAATGGCGGCAACCACTTTGAGTCCGTAAATTGTTGTCAGCTCCCAAATTTTTTCAACGATATTTTCCACGCTTGAGCTCCTTTTTGAATAATTTAATGAACCTCAACCGAATTTCAAAAGGTTTGCTGGAGGATCAGTGAATGAATGTTAAAAACGATAAAATTCCTTTTTGGAAACAATGATACCAAGATTTTCGGGGTGTTTATAATCGATTAAAAATTTTTGTTTGTTTGTTGTTGATCAACGATTAAGCTTTTTTGTTTACGTAAGCAATGGGAAGCACCCGTTAAAACAGCAATAACTATGCCAAGTGTTTTGAATGCCTTCGTTGGTTACAGGGGAAATGAATTTAGAAAGTATCTTATAACACATTTTAAGCTAAATGCAATAGCGCCAAGATAATTTTCTCTTTTTGTAGAAAGGGTTCACCGCACATATGCCATTGGCATCCATCGATTTTTTATCTATACAGGGGCTCAAACTTGTCTCATGAGACAATTATGTTTCAATTTCAATCTGGAACAACACTGTTTCACTCGAATTGCGCAACGGTCTTGGGGCATTCCCCGTTGACATCGGCGTTGCTTATCCTCGCTTTGGGTATTAAATTTTTCGAAAGCAACGCCGGAATCTTGAATCTCAATCTCCGCTTGGATTCTGATTTTAGGTCCCAAAAAGATGTCTGCGTATAACCAAAACGGAAACCTTTGATCCATGGATATTTTTGAGCGAGGGTGCCTTTTTTATTGAAAAATCGATATTTGAAGCTGACCTGAAATTTACTGTCCCCCGGATTCGATTTTTTGTCCGTCCATCTTATCAGCCGTACACCTTGTGCCCACATTGCTCGGTGTATATTGTTTCGACGTTTTGCTGCCCTTTTCCTTTTTCCCACACGGGGGTTCGGAGGCGCCGGCAATAAAGAGAGATTTTTGACCCAGCAGACGGTTTCGTTCGTCCTGACTAAATATTTTTATCTTCCCAAACTCTCCATCAAATCCCGGAATGAGATCGATTTCACTTCGCCGAACCTTCGAAATTGCTTCACCCAGCAAAGGAACCCCTGCGTCGTCGATGGTCTCTTTCTTTAGGGTCGTTAGAATGTCGAATTCAGGCCCCAGCTTTTCAATTAACAATCTATACGTTCCGGTGACTTTTTTAGAGGCCGGACCCACCTTCAAAACTTCCGACAATATCTCTACAAGGGGGACCGTGTTATAAAACGGATGATGTCGGTCGGGTTTCTCTCCTTCCTTTCGATCCGATAGTTCCTCAACCCTGTATAACACCCCCAAGGTCAGCGGTTTTTCACAAACCGGACACATGCCGCCCTGTTTACGCGTCTGTTTAGGCCAACTGCGCACGTTGCATTTCCGATGTCCATCAAGATGATATTTTCCTTCTTCGGGATAAAACTCAAAGGTACCCAAAAATTTCTCAGGATCCCCGCTCTCCATAGCAGACCTTATGGCTGTGTAAGAGAGGTCCGTATCAAAAAGATTTGCCTCACGTCCCAGTTTCATGGGGGAGTGGGCATCAGAATTTGATACAAGTGTCAGTCCATCCAAAGCAGATACCCGCCAGTTCATCGAGGGGTCCGAAGAAAGACCGGTTTCAGCTGCAAATATGTAATCGGTAAGATCTTCAAAACATTCTTCAAGGGAATCAAACCCGGATTTTGAACCCAGCAATGAAAACCAGGGTGTCCATATATGCGCTGGGATGAGAAACGCCCCATCAGAAGTCTCAAGAAGAATTTCAAGAAGGTTTCTGGTATCAAGCCCGAGTATCGGCCGCCCGTCTGATTTGATATTTCCAATCTTATCCAATCTTAAATTAAATTTCTCGGCCTTTTTAAAATCAGATAAAAATACAAGATTATGATTTTTTCGGGTTTTATTGTTTTTTTTATAAATATTACTAATTTCGGAAACCAGCATAAAACGGACTTTTCGGCGGCATGACGCTGGAACTTCTCGATCACAGATGCTGGATATTTCTTTTTTTAATTTGAACATTCCCGGCTCAGCCGGTACCAGTTTTTCTGTGATTTCGGCAAACCATCCTGGATGTGTAAAATCTCCGGTTCCAATTACCGTTATACCTTTTAACTGTGCTGCGATGTACAGGTTTTCAAGGTCAAGATTCTTCGCCGTTGCTCTTGAAAAACGGGAATGAACATGGAAATCAGCTATAAATTTCATAGGGTTTTCTTTGGGAGATATTTCAAATCAATAGAAGAAGTTAAATCCTGTAATTATTGTTAAATACCCGGTAAAAATACTTGTAAGGTTCTTATAAACAGTATATATATTTATATCAAACAAAATTAAACACAATATGTGGTGTTTTTTGAACTGCAACCGCTCGCCTATTTGAATTTCGGGGATTCTACGGGGCAAGCGCATTCCCTCACGTCTGTTGAAGCGAAGTTTACTCCGTAACACCGATCGTTTTTTCTGTTTAACTGAAGGGGAAATTTAGCCTTGCGAGGATAGGGGGATGTTTAATTGTTTTTTTTTAATTTCTCCCAAAATTGTTCATTTTTATCACCGAAAAATACGGATGTTTGTGTTGATATTTTTTCAATAAACAACTACTTATTAACAATTAATTTTAATGTGTTAATAAGTGATCTTTTTTAATTATTTTTTATACGCTTTTTGTTATTATATTAATCTTTTTTTTTCTATTATTTAAATATTTTAAAAAGTTCTTATCGTTATCAACAACCATTATTCTTTATATATAACTATAAATAAATTTATAAGGAACAGTTAATGATGTTTAAAATTAAAAAGGAAGACATTCTTGAGGTATTGTCCAAGGTTCAAGGGATAACCGGACGAAAAAGCAATCTGGCTATCACCTCGAATATTCTTATCCGTACAACAGATAATGGTATAAAATTAGTGGTAACGGATCTTGAAACCGGTTTCGAAGGAATATATCCAGCGAACATTGAATCTCAAGGCACCATAACGATAAATTCAAGAAAGTTTTATGAAATCGTTAAAGAATTTCCGAGCAAAGAAATACAGATCAATGAAGTTGAGAATTATTGGATTAAAATAGGCAATAAAAATGTAGAGTACAATATTGTTGGAATGAATCCCGATGATTTCCCTGAAACTCCAGAGATAGAAGATGTTGATTTTTTTACCATAGATTCCGAAATTTTTAAAGATATGATCGAAAAAGCGATCATTATTTCGGGTGCTCCTGATGAAAAAAGAACCCATATCACCGGAATATATTTTGAAATACGGCACCAAAAGAAAGAAAACGTCGTCAGAATGGTTTCAACAGACGGCAACCGTCTTTCAAAAGTGGATTGTATTTATGAAAAAGATTTAAAATTGCCTAAAGAAACCGGTATCCTTGTTCCAAAAAAAGGAATGAGTGAAGTTGTTAAATTTTTAGATTCCACCGGAACCGTTCAGGTTGGCATTAAAAACAGTAATTTTATTATAAAAAAGGGCCTTGAAACCATAATAATTAGGCTGCTCGAAGGAAATTTTCCAGAATATGGGGATATTATAAAAAGGGGATCTTCCCATGCGATTCAGATGGATCGCAAAATGTTTGTATCTATGTTAAAGAGAATGTCCATTTTGTCTTCAGAAGATTACAAGGGGGTTATTTTTAATTTTAAAGAAGACAATCTTTCCATAACCACAACAAACCCGGATTTGGGTGAATCAAAAGAAGACATGGTTATCGACTATAAGGGAGATCCCATAGAAGTTGCTTTTAATCCCAGATATATTATGGAAACCATGAGCGTAATTGATTCTGAAAAAATAATTGTTAATATAATAGATAGTGAAAAACCCTGTTTACTCGAAGGGGCGAATCAAGACACCTATCTAAGTGTAATAATGCCGATGAGAATATGAAAAAAGAAGAAAACACATACAACGCTGACAATATAAAAGTTCTCGAAGGACTTGAAGCGGTCCGAAAAAGACCGTCCATGTACATAGGGAACGTTGGTATTGAGGGGCTTCACCATCTGGTTTACGAAGTTGTGGATAACAGCATTGATGAAGCCATGGCCGGTTACTGCGACCTTATAAAAACTATCATACATACGGACAACAGTGTAAGTGTCGAAGATAACGGCCGGGGAATACCCGTTGGGATACAAAAATCCGAGAAGATGCCCGCTGTTGAAGTTGTCATGACCAAACTTCACGCAGGGGGAAAATTTGATAATGATTCTTATAAAGTTTCCGGTGGACTTCACGGTGTAGGGGTGTCGGTGGTCAATGCGCTTTCAAGATTTATGGAAGTCGAAATTTATACCGATGGAAAAATTTATTATCAAACATATGAAAAAGGAAATAAAACCAGCGATATCAGCATTATCGGGAAAACCAACAAAAGGGGCACAAAAATACATTTTGTTCCTGATACGGAAATTTTAGAAACAGACAATTTTAGTTATGATGTTCTAATTCGAAGATTAAGAGAGCTTGCCTTTTTAAACAAAAAGGTCCGATTAACCATTGAAGACGAACGATCCGATAACAAAGATCAATTCTATTATAAAGGCGGCCTGGTATCATTTGTGGAATATCTGAATAAAATAAATATGCCACTCCATAAACCCATTTTCATAGAAGGCATAAAAAATGATGTTCAAATAGAAGTTGCCATTCAATACAACGATACATTCAAGGAAAAAATATTCTCGTTTGCCAATAATATCAATACGGTTGAAGGGGGTTTTCATCTCATCGGTTTCAAGGCGGGATTGACGCGAACCGTCAATCAATATTTAACAAACGGGAACCTTCCCAAAAACCTTCAAACCAAAATTAGCGGTGAAGACATTAGGGAGGGTTTAACAGCGGTTATAAGCATTAGAATAAAGTCTCCGCAGTTTGAGGGTCAAACAAAGACAAAACTTGGAAACAGTGAATTAAAAGGGTTGGTCGAGTCTCTGGTAAACGAGAAGTTAAGTATGTTTCTTGAGGAGAATCCATCCGTAGCTAAAAAGATAATTGCTAAAGCTGTGGATGCTTCCAGGGCCAGGGATGCAGCAAAAAGAGCACGGGATATCGCAAGAAAACAGGGTGCTCTAATCGATTCAACACTTCCGGGCAAGCTTGCCGACTGCCAGGCTTCAGATCCTTCCGAAAGAGAAATTTTTATCGTGGAAGGTGATTCTGCCGGGGGCAGTGCCAAACAGGGGAGAGATAGAAAATTTCAGGCAATACTGCCACTAAAGGGCAAAATATTGAATGTCGAGAAGGCTAGGTTTGATAAAATTCTGCGAAGCGAAGAGATTAAAAATATCATTACAGCCCTGGGAACCGGAGTGGGTGAAGAAGAATATGATATTGAAAAAATAAGGTATCACAAAACAATTATCATGACAGATGCTGATGTTGACGGATCTCACATTCGAACGCTTCTGTTAACCTTCTTTTACAGACACATGCCCGAGATGGTCGAAAAAGGGTATCTATACATTGCTCAACCCCCCCTGTTTAAAGTCGGCAAAGGAAAGAATGAAATTTATTTAAAACACGAAAATCAATTAAACGATCACATTTTAAAAAGAGCATGCAATAAAAAAAATATAAGGTTTGGAGAAGAAGAAAACATACTATCCGAACACAATCTCTATCTTTTCATGACGAATCTTTCTGAATATTTTTTGATAATTTCGAGATTGAAAAGACAAGGAATTCCCGGCGATCTTATCGAATTGTTAATTAAGGAAGGGGCTGAAAGTAAAAAATTTCTACAAGACCGAAAAAAAATAACGCAGTTAAAAAAGACGCTTATGGAAAAAGATTATCATGTCAATGAATTAACATGGAATTCGGAACGGGATGTTTATGAAATGATGGTTACCCCGTCGTTTGGCCAAAAGGGACTATTGTCGGGAAAAATGCCAAACAGAAAGGCGAAACCCATAAAAATCGGCAGAAGCCTTATTTATTCCGGAGATTTCCAGAAAAGCCTGTTGCTGAGCAAAAATATCTTCAAATACGATAGTCCTCCGTTTCTCGTTTTTAACCAGGACGATGAGAACAATTCCATTCGCACCGATGATAAAAAAGACCTTCTTTCTTTTTTTATGGAGGAAGGGAAAAAAGGTCTCGGCATTCAGAGATACAAAGGTCTGGGTGAAATGAATCCAATCCAACTATGGGAAACCACAATGAATCCGGACAAGAGAACCCTCTTGCAGGTAAAGATCGAGGATGTGGTTGAAACCGATGAAATTTTTACCGTTCTCATGGGCGAGGCTGTCGAACCCAGAAGAGAATTTATCACCAGCAATGCCCTTGAGGTGAACATACTGGATATATAGGCATTTAATCGAAATTTCCACTGACAATTAACCGATGTTAGACAAAAAATATGGATATTCACAAGGTTAATGCAAGGGATTTACCGGATCTTTGGTTTCAGGCGGTTCATGACATTCTTGACCGTGGCCGGCGGTTTAAAATAGATCGAGGAAGTTACGCCGGCCAGACAAGACTCGAATATGATTATTTTATCGGACACATCCGGCATCCTGGAACTCAGCCGCTGTTACCCGATATACCGGCATCCTGCGGGATTCCAAATCCTGTGGAAGAAGCCTATATTTATGGCGGTGAAGGCTATGAAAGATCTTACATCGAGTATCTGATGACCGGCCAAAAAGAGACCGGAGAGTCATATACTTATGGTGAGCGATTAACCCGGGCGCCGCTTAACGGGGATAAACTTGCTTGGTGGGAAGCGGACGACACGGAAATTATCGACAAACGGGAGATCGACGGCAAAGCGCTTTTTGAAGAAGACGGACAAATCTACTTAAATCAGATCGAGTGGGTCATTCAAACCTATCTGCAGCATGGCAATCGCAACAACCAAATGGTGCTTCAGGTGGCCCACCCAACAGACCTTACACTGCTGGACCCGCCGTGTTTGCGTTCAATCGACACCCGAATACAGGATGAAACCCTCCATTTTATTGTCTATTTTCGTTCATGGGATCTTTGGGGGGGAATGCCGGCAAATCTGGCGGCGATCCAGAATCTTAAAGATTACATGGCCGGGGAGATCGGCGTAAAAGACGGTGAGATGATCGTTGAAAGCAAAGGGCTTCATCTATACGGCTATGCTGAGCAGTTGGCGAAGCTAAGATGTTTGAAAGCTAACTAGTGTCCATCCCTAAATGGTCTTTTTGCCCAATCTCTGCGCCTGCCCTGTGAAATGCGGAGCCTATTTCTCTGGGGTTATGTTAAAAAAATAATCCTCGGAATATTAAACAGATGTTTCAAAGCTTAAGATCAACATCATAACCTTAAATCAGAATTCTATGGCGGTGGGTGTTCTCGGGAAAGGAATGACATCCCGGATGTTTCTGATTCCTGTCATGAGCATAATCAACCGTTCGAAACCGAGGCCGAAACCACTGTGTTCAACGGATCCAAAACGGCGAGAATCTAAATACCACCAGTAGTTTTCTTTTGGCATTCCCATTTCATCCATCCGGTTTTCTAAAACCTCTAGGCGCTCTTCTCGCTGACTTCCGCCGATGATTTCCCCAATTCCCGGCACCAGAACATCCATCGCCGCCACCGTCTGGTTGTCATCGTTTAACCGCATGTAAAAAGGCTTTATTTCTTTTGGGTAATTAAAGACAATCAAAGGTTTTTTAAAATGATCTTCTGTTAGATAACGCTCATGTTCGGTTTGGAGGTCTTTTCCAAAATCGATATCGTATTTAAATTTTTTTCCGGATTTTTTTAATATGTCTAGAGCTGATGCATATGTGAGGCGTTTAAAATCAGAGGTGGCCACGTTATTTAGCGTTTTTATCAGCGTTTTATCCACAAATTTTGCAAAAAGTTCTATATCTTCTTTACATTCCTCGAGTATAAAGGATGTTAAATGTTTTATCATTTCTTCTGCGAGATCCATGTTGCCCTCCAGATCACAGAACGCCATTTCTGGTTCAACCATCCAAAATTCGGCAACATGTCGACGGGTGTGTGAATTTTCGGCACGAAAAGTGGGACCAAAGGTATAAACATCTCCCAAGGCAAGGGCGAACATCTCGGCGGATAGCTGGCCGGACACCGTTAAATTTGCTTCTTTACCAAAAAAATCTCTGGAATAATCGATTTTGCCTTCTTTTCGAGGCGGATCATCCGGATCTATGGTTGTTACACGAAACAGCTCTCCGGCGCCTTCGCAATCCGAACCGGTTATGATCGGTGAGTGAATATATCTAAACCCCTTGTTTCTGAAGAAATTATGAATGGCATATGACAACTCGGATCTTATCCGAAATGCAGCGCCGTATTTGTTGGTCCGGGGTCTTAAGTGCGCGATGTTTCTTAAAAATTCGTCCGTGTGACGTTTTTTCTGCAACGGATAATTTTCGGGAGCAATATTTAAAATTTCCACCCTTTCCGCAACCACTTCCCATTTCTGTCCAGGACCTTTAGACGCTTCCAGTTTTCCACGGATTGCAACCGCCGAACCGGTGGAAATCCTGATGATGTCTTTGTAGTTGTCTGTGGTGTTGTCAACGATGATCTGCATGTTTTTTAGGCAAGATCCATCGTTGACCTCAATAAAAGAAAAATCTTTTGAATCACGCTTGGTTCTAACCCACCCCTTTATAAGAACTTCATCGATGGGACGTTCGGATTTTATTAATTTTATTATTTTTGTCCGTTTCATAATAAATCTCCAGTGTCAGACCTGGTTAATAGGTTAAGGGTGCTAGGGTTTTACCGTTATATTATACCGCTGATCTTCGCGCTGCAAAACCATCACCAAGGACTTTTTCTGGCGGTATTTTATGATGGCCTTTTTAAAATCGTCGATGTTTTTTATAGATATATCATCGAGTTGCCGAATTACATCTCCGGGCCTGACGCCGATACGCGCCAGATAAGATTGACGATTAAGATCTGAAATCACAACGCCCGCTTTCGCGTAAGTTTTAAAGATTTTACGGTTTTTAACCGAAAGGTTGTCCACGGAAATCCCCAGAAGGCTCTTGGCCAATTCCAGAGCCAATTCTTTAGGGAATATCGATGATTTTACAGAAAAAGACTCGGTTTTACTATTTCTTAGTATTTTAATGTCGATGGTTTCTCCGGCTGGAAAACCGCTCATGGACCGCTCAAAATCCATTTTAGAATGAATGTTTCGTAACCCTATGGATACGATAATATCACCCTCTCGAACACCGAACTTAAAGGCAGGTCCCGTATTTTCAACTTTTTTCACCAGAACACCTTTGATGGACGGTGCTTTCAAATAGTTGGCCAACTCTATATCCAGATCCTGTACCGTAATACCGATCCATGCCGGTATAACCTCTCCGTATCTTATAAGGTCAGCAACAATCCTTTTGGCTTTGTTGATGGGTATCGCAAAACCGATGCCTCGGGCTTTGGCAAAAATGGCGGTATTTATTCCGATGAGCTCTCCATTAATATTGAGGAGCGGCCCCCCGCTGTTACCCGGGTTAATGGAGGCGTCGGTTTGGATAAAATCATGATACACCATGTCGTCACTCCGTATGCTTCGGTTTTTAGCACTGATAACACCGGTGGTTACCGTATTTGAAAAACCAAAAGGATTGCCGATGGCGATAACTGTTTCGCCGATCATCAGGTCAGCGGAGTCTCCCATTTCAATGGCCGGCAGAACTTTCTTGGCGGAAATACGCAGAACCGCCAGATCAGAATCGGGATCTGCCCCCACAATTTGTGCTGTGAATTCACGCCCATCTTTCAGACCCACGGTAATGGTAGAACCCTTTACGACGACATGTTTGTTGGTTAGGATAAACCCCCTTTTACCATCAATGATAACTCCGGATCCCAGGCTGGTTCGTTTATATCTTTGTTCAAACCCCGGATCAAAAAAATCTCTGAAAAAAGATTCAAAAGACGGATCCATTCCAAATCCATAAAATGGATTTATACGCTTGCGAACCTGGAATTCGGAGCTTATGTTTACCACCACAGGACTGACTTTTTGAACCGCTTTTACAATTGCGCTTTCACGCAGGTTTTCAGCCCCGAGGTTGTCCGGCCCTTTAAAAATAAGCGTGATAAAAAAGATAAAAATGGAAACTGCTGAAATTATAAGCTTTTTATTATTTTGAGGTTTTATCTCTGGCATTTTAGGTTCCGGTATAATAAGATAAAAAATTAAGAATCTGTTGATTATATTTTTATACCCCGTCCGCGTGCCGGAGTAAGGCGGAGGTCCCGTCTCCAGGGAGCGACAGGGGGCTTTAAAAAAACAGCACATTCAGACAATCTGATTTCAACCAAAAAAACTTGTGAGGTCCGATGTGAAAAAAAATAACCGGGGTTCGTTCCACTTTATTCCAGGGTCACTTGAAGCGGCACGAAATCCGAGAATATATATATCATGAGCTTTACAACCATTCAAGATATCTTACCACTAATAGAGCAACCCAGCCAATATTTAGGCTCGGAAATAAATACCATCAAAAAAGATCCAATCCGGGTAAAACTCGCTTTTGCGCTTGTCTTTCCAGACCGTTACGAGATCGGGACATCCCATTTTGGGATTCAGATACTTTACAATATCCTGAACAGCCATCCGGGGATCGCCGCTGAAAGGGTTTTTGCCCCTGCCCCCGATATGGAAGCATATCTCCGATCGTCAGGAACACCCATTGCGTCACTGGAATCTAAAAAACCGCTCGATCAATTTGATATTATCGGCTTCAGCCTTCTCTACGAGCTGAACTTTACCAATATACTTACCGTATTAGAACTGGCCAACATCCCGTTTTTTTCTCGACAGCGAAATATTTCTCACCCGCTGATTATCGCCGGTGGTCCTTGTACGTCTAACCCCGAACCGATGGCGGATTTTTTTGACGCCATGGTCGTGGGAGACGGCGAGAATGTAATTATGGAAATGTCCCAAACCTGGCTTAAATGGCAGTCGGCAGGAAAGGGTGATAGAGAAGGCCTTTTGAAAAGATGGTCCAAGATAGAAGGGGTATATATTCCTCAATTTTTTACGCCCAAATTTGACCGCCATGGTTTCCAGACCCTTATTCCGAAATTTCAAGATTATCATACGATTAAACGCACAATTGTTGATGATCTTGATGCGGCGCAGTTTCCCCATGCACCGGTCGTTCCTTACGGCAAACCGGTTCATGATCGGCTTCGGCTTGAAGTCTCCAGGGGCTGCACCAGAGGCTGCCGCTTCTGCCAGGCCGGGATGATATATCGACCGGTTCGTGAACGTTCGCCAGAGACCCTGCTCTCGCTGTCAGATTTTTCGGTGGCTTCAACAGGCTACGAGGATATCTCGCTTTTATCTTTAAGTACGGGGGATTATAGCTGTCTTATACCGCTAATGGAAAATCTCACGTCACGGTATACATCGCAACGGATTGCGGTTTCCTTTCCATCTCTGAGGGCGGATACATTATCGCCGGAACTTATGAATCTTGTAAAAAAGGTCAGAAAAACAGGCTTTACGTTAGCACCGGAAGCCGGAAGCCAGCGGCTTCGCGATGTTATCAATAAAAATATAACCGAAAAAGATATTATAGAAACCGTTAAAGATGCATTTCATTTGGGCTGGCAGGTGGTTAAGCTCTATTTTATGATCGGCCTTCCCACCGAAACCGACGACGACCTGCAGGCCATCGTTGATCTTGTAAAAAAGTTGAAAAATGTTTGTTTACCCAAGAAACACAAAGCCAAGATCAATGTAAGTGTCGCAACGTTTATTCCAAAGTCCCATACGCCGTTTCAGTGGTCTTCCCAGATGGCTTTGGCTGAATCGAAACAGAAAATTGGCATGTTGAAGAAACAACTGAAAATACCGGGGGTTCAATTTAAATGGCAGAACCCTGAGGTCAGTTTGATCGAAGGGATCTGGGCACGGGGCGACCGGCGTCTTGGCCGCCTATTGGTTGCTGCATACAAGAAAGGATGTAAATTTGACGGATGGAGCGACCATTTTAAATATCGATTGTGGGAAGAAGCTTTATCCGATGAAGGGATCGATATCGATTTTTTTATTACCCGTGTTCGGGAGGCCACCGAACCGTTGCCCTGGGACCATATCGATACGATGGTTTCAAAAGATTTCTTAATCAACGAATGGGATAACGCCGCAAAAGGTGAACACACGGCGGACTGTCGCAACGGTGATTGTAACCATTGCGGGGTTTGTGATTTTGAGGTTGTTGAACCCAAAGTCTTTACCGACCATAAAGACAGGGTTCCAAAGAACATTCCGGAAGACCGTAATACGGATACATTTTACAAAAAATTCAAGGTGTCATTTTCCAAGCTGGATCAGGCAAAGTATTTTGGACATCTTGAACTGGTTAAAATCATAACCCGCGCCATTCGACGTGCTCGAATACCGGTCAAGTTTTCCGAAGGTTTTCATCCAAAACCGGTAATATCCTTTGAAGATCCGCTTCCCATCGGTTTGGAGAGCCTGAATGAAAAATTTTATATATCCGTGAAAGGAAACATTCAATCCCAGACCATTATAGATGAATTAAGCCGGCATTTTCCTAAAGGCCTGGGAATTATAGACTGTCAGCTTTCACCCACAAAGGCTCCCCGCAACACTTTTTTACCGTCGACCTATTTGGTTACGAAAAAGAATGGTTCCTTTAACGAAGAAAACGTGGCATCTTTTGTTAAAAAATCTGAATTCATCGTTACCCGCACCAACCGAAAGGGAAAAACTAGGCAGTTTGACTTAAAAGAGATGGTAATAAAGATTACGATGCTTTCGTCCAACAAGCTAAAGATGACGCTGAGATCCGAACCGGGGAAAACAGTGAGACCTTTTGAGGTTCTTGAACATATATTTGAATTGAGCAAAGAAGAGATAAAACAGGCTGCCATCGTAAAAATCTGACCTTACAAATTCAAAGGGGCGAAACCGAATTGTAACAACATGTAAATACAGGAAAAACCATGTATAGAAAAATTATTATAAATGCGGCTGAACATGAAACAAGAGTGGCGCTTCTTGAGGATGGAAACATCGCTGAGCTTTTTATCGAGCGGGGAGATGCTTCAGACATTGCCGGAAATATCTATAAGGGAAGGGTGCAACGGGTTCTGCCGGGAATGCAGGCTGCTTTTGTAGATATAGGGCTCAAACAGGCCGCTTTTATCTATGTGAATGATGTGATTGGCGGAAACTATAATGAAATTGAAAACTTTCTGTTAAAACAAAATGGTGACCAAAATGATGCTCCGGACATCGATACAGCCGATTCGTTTTCACCGCTGATACGTCGCGAAAGACATATAGAGGAGCTTATCACCGAAGGTCAGGAAATAATGGTCCAGGCTGCCAAAGCGCCATTGGGGTCAAAGGGGGCTCGGCTGACAACCCATATGTCCCTTCCAGGCAGGCTTCTTGTTCTGATGCCCACATCAGAACATATTGGAATATCCAGACGAATAGAAGATGAGGCTGAAAGGCACCGGTTAAAGGAGATCATAGAATCGATACGGAAAGATAATCTCGGCTTCATCGTTCGAACTGCAGCCGAAGGTGCCCAAAAAGAAAAACTCGAGTATGAGATGGGTTTTCTAAAAAATTTATGGGAAAGCATACAAAAAAAGTATTCCACAGCTCCGGCGACCTCTCTGTTGCACAAAGAAGTTGCGGTCAGCCTTCGTGCAGTTCGGGATCTGTTGGTCCATGAAGCCGAGAAGCTGATCATAGATTCCCGTTTGGGGTATGAGTCTATTTTAAGTTTTCTCGATACGTTCAAGCCGAGCCTCAAAGATTCAGTAGAACTGTATGAGGGTTTGGAACCGATTTTTGATGCGTATAATTTGGAAGGGGATATTTCCCGTGCTTTAAAAAAGAAAGTGTGGCTAAAATCGGGTGGTTATATCGTTATCGAGCATACGGAAGCACTCGTGGCAATCGATGTAAACACCGGTCGGTATGTCGGCAAATACAATTTAGAAGAAACCATTTTAAAAACCAATCTGGAAGCTGTTAAAGAAATCGCATATCAAATCCGTCTGAGGGATGCCGGGGGTATCATCATCATCGATTTTATCGATATGGAAAAAAAAATGAATCAGGAAAGAGTCTTTAATGCGCTCTCGGGGTTGCTTAAAAAGGACAGGAGCAAGACCCATGTTCTACCCATGTCCGAATTTGGGTTGATTCAGATGACGCGAAAAAGGATCCGACAACCCCTTACCAGGATACTGTGCGAGCCGTGCTTTTATTGTGATGGAGAGGGATATCTGATATCCAGGCAGACCATATGTTACAATATATTCAGGGAAATTCTTCGTGAATCACACGACATGGTGGGGGTCAAGGTAAGCCTGAAGGTTAATCCTGAAATTGCCGATCTTCTCCATGGTGAGGAAAACCAAATTATTGTCGAACTCGAGCGTGTTATCGGAAAACAGATTGTCATATACCCCGGGGCCAAGCTGCACATGGAAGAGTTTGATATTTTCGAAATTTATAAAGAATAATAAGGTGTTAACCGGACAAAAAGGACTTTTTTCGCGACAACAGCGTTTACGTCTTGACAACCCGGGGATCTTGTGATTAGTTTGTTCGGTTAATTTTATAAAATATAATATTTCAAAGCGCATGCGAAGAAAAATTAGTGTCTAATTAAGGGTTTTGAATTATGAAAAGAACATATCAGCCAAGCAGGATTAAGCGCGCCAGAACACACGGGTTTTTGAAGCGGATGTCGACCAAACAGGGCAGAAGGATTATTAACCGGCGCAGATCAAAAGGCAGAAGCCGTTTATCGGTATAACCGGTTGGTCAAATAAAATAGATATAGAAAAAACAGCGAATTGAACAGAGGAGTTTTTTTTGCGCTTTTTTTTTACCAAGGCGGACAGAATATTGAAACGCTCCGAGTTTCTCAGGTTGTCTAATTTCGGGAAAAAATTTCAAAATAAACATTTTGTTGCAATATTTTCTCCGGGTCTGTTTCAAAGGTCCCGCCTTGGTATCACTGTCGTGAGGAAGGTTGGAAATGCCGCGATACGCAACAGGATTAAGCGACTTGCTCGCGAATGTTTTCGGCTAAACAGGCACATGATAACAGGTTGTTGGGATATAAATATTATCGCAAAAAAAAAGGCGGCCGAGCTATCGACAGGCCAGGCTCACCGATCCCTCCAACACATTTTTGCCAATATTTCCAGGAGCTTATACCATTAACAGGATATTTGTGATAATCGCTCTGTTTTTTATAAGGGCCTATCAGTTGATCTTGTCTTCAGTTCTGGCTCCTGCGTGCCGTTTCTATCCAACCTGTTCCGAATATGCCTATGAGTCTATTCGGCGTTATGGATTTCTCAAAGGAATTTTCCTTGCTTTAAAGAGAATTTTAAGGTGCCATCCCTTTCATCCGGGAGGAATTGATTCTGTGCCTTAAAGCGCCTTGTCAGAGCAGATTCGATATATAAGACACCATTGGTGGAAATAAATATATTTTCCCGCCATTTGAAAATCCCGCAAAGATTTTACTCCTCTGGATTCTGGTCCATAAGACATCACAGCATAAATCTGAGCACAATTTTTTTGTATATTTTTTTGAATTTTGGAGACGATAATGGAACACCTTCGACTATTTATAGCAATAGGACTTTCGTTGCTTGTTTTTATTGTTTGGAATTTTTTCTTTGTTGACAAGAAAAAAGACACGCTCCCCCAGGAAACCATCAAAGCGGAACAACTGGCGAAGAAAGCGCCGGAAACTCAAGAAAAGCTGGCCACGGTGACAGCGCCTTCTTTGAAAGAAACGCCTTCGGAGCAGATTAAACCATCAAAGACAATCACTGTAAATTCCCCATTATACACGGTTAAGATTTCGGAGAAAGGGGCTGTATTCAAAAGTTTTGTCCTTAAAAATTACAAAGAGACGATTAATGTCGATTCGCCGTTATTGGACATGATATCTCCGGACCTGACCGGAGGAACCGTGCGGGTTGGATTTGCCGACAACAGCCTTCACGGGTTCAATGGTGCGGTTTTTTCAGCACATCTTGAGAAAGATACTCTAGACATTAAAAATGAACCGCTAGAGATCTCTTTTTCATGGACATCTCCCCAGGGGGTTGTTGTTGAAAAGAAATATTTGTTTTCACCTGAAACGTATATGATCGGTCTTAATATTATCGTAAAGAACGATTCCAACCAGACCATTAAAGACAGCCTTATCCTATCTTTATTCCGCTCTATGTCGGAAAAAGAGACCCGATATGGTTTCGAAGGTCCGAGCGCACTGATAAACAATAAGCTCAAACAGGTTAAGATTAAGAAAATAAAAAAGCAAAATATCTTTCAAGGAGACATAAAATGGATCGCGGTCCAGGACCGTTATTTCATGTCTTCAATTGTGCCCGATGCACCTGTGGCAGCTAGTATGCGCCTTTCATTTAATGACGACAATATACTCGAAAATGAATATGTACAGCCTGAATTCGTTATTAATTCCGGAGATCAGCATGCGTTAAAATACATGCTTTTCTTTGGGCCCAAAAGCATGAAGGTTTTAAAATCTGTGGATTATGACCTGGTCAAAGCCGTGAATTTTGGGATGTTTGATATACTTGCCAAACCCTGTGTCTGGATAATGGATTTTATTTATGATCATTTTATCCCCAACTATGGGGTGGCCATTATTATGTTAACCATTTTTACCAAAGTCATCCTGTGGCCCCTCGGAAGTAAGAGCTATAAATCGATGGCCGACATGAAAAAAATTCAACCTTTAATGGCAGAGATCAAGGAAAAATATAAAGGTGACAAGAAAAAAATGAATGAAGAGATGATGGGGTTGTACAAAACGTATAAAGTCAACCCCATGGGTGGATGCCTTCCGATGGTTGTCCAGATTCCGGTATTCTTTGCGCTGTATCGAATGTTATATGAAGCCATAGAATTAAGACACGCTCCTTTCTTTTGGTGGATGAACGATCTTTCAGCGCCCGATCGACTTTTTCGATTCGACTTTGCCGTGCCCTTCATGGAGCCGCCATACGGAATACCTGTTTTAACCATAATAATGGGGGCGACCATGTTTTTTCAGCAAAAAATGTCCCCTCCAATGGGTGATCCCACCCAGGCCAAGATGATGATGATGATGCCGATTGTTTTTACGTTTATTTTTATCAATTTTTCTTCGGGGCTGGTTTTATACTGGCTTGTAAACAATGTCCTTTCAATGGCTCAACAGTATTATATCACGAATAAAAAAGCTTAATAACGGAGGTTTGATAATGTCGCCCAGTTTGGAATTTGAAGAAAAAAATGTCGAAATGGCTGTCAAAAAAGCCTGTGAAGAATTGAACATTCCCAAGGAAAAACTCAAACACGATGTTATTTCTTACGGATCGACCGGGATTTTCGGTTTGGTTGGAACCAAGAAGGCGCGTATCCGGGTCACTCTACCAAAACTCTCCCCGGCGGCGTCTGTCCACAAAGAATCAGATTCAGAAAAAAATAGCGGCGGTTCCCCCCATCAAGCCAAAGATGATACAGATTTACAAATAGATGTCGCACCTGAAAAACCAGAAATTTTACCTTCAGATGATGATCCAGAGGATATTGGCAGAGACGCACTTCAGCGCATTATCGATTTGATAACGACCGATGCCACCATATCCATCGAAGAGCGATCAAACCGAATTTTTTTCAACGTCAAAGGCGGAAACTCTGCCATCCTAATCGGCAAACGGGGACAAACCCTTGAGGCAATTCAATATATCCTTGAAAAGATTGTCAATAAGAAGAGACAAGAGCGCATTAGAATTCAGGTGGATGTTGAGGGCTATCTGGAAAAAAGACGAGTTAGCCTGGAAGGGCTGGCCGCTCGGCTTGCGGAAAAGGTAAAACGGACCGGAAAACCCGCGACCATCGGCCAAATGAATTCTCACGATCGGAGGATCGTACATATCGCTTTAAAGAATGACAGTCAGGTTAGAACCCAGAGTATGGGAGAAGGCGTTTTAAGGAAGCTTGTCATATTTCCCAAAAAATATTCGCAGCGGAAAAAACGCCCTTAAGTCCAGATCCTTCACGAGTTTTAAGGCTTTGGACTGAAACAGCAATCGCTAAACCCCTCAGCGTGTCGAACAGCGAATATCCTGTTTCAACGGAGCTGCAGGGAGCTTAAACTCATCCTAATTGTAAAAAAAATGGAATGTGATACGATCGCCGCCATTGCAACGCCCAGCGGCAGCGGCGGTATCGGGATTATTAAAATCTCCGGTAAAGACGCTTTTTCAATAGCTGCATCAATTTTTCAAAGATCTTGTGATCCACCGGATGCACTTCGGGACAGGAAACCCCCTCTTTTTTCTTCCCTAAAAACCCATCGTCTCTATCATGGTCATATTGTGAATACGGGAACCGGAAAGGTGCTGGATGAAGTTCTTGTATCCAAGATGAAAGCACCGCGGACATACACCCGGGAGGATGTCGTTGAAATAAACACCCATTCCGGTCACGTGGTGCTGGGTTCGATTCTCGATTTGGTATTGAAAAGCGGTGCCAGGCTGGCCGAACCGGGTGAATTTACGAAAAGAGCTTATCTCAATGGCCGTATCGATCTGACCCAAGCGGAGGCGGTCATCGATATTATCAATTCCAGAACCGAAAAATCCCTCGAAATTGCAACTTCACAGATCAAAGGCGGGTTGAAAAACACCATTAAATCCGCAAGAAGCACATTGTTGAATATTTTAACGGAAGCCGAAGCTGCCATCGATTTTCCGGAAGATGTGGGCGAAATCATTCATGCTGAGGAAGTCATCGAAGTTTTAGAGAAAAGGGTTGTCGACGTTTTGAAAAAACTGGTCGATCAATACGAAAATGCGCGATATCTTCGAGAGGGTCTTAAAATGGTGGTTATCGGTCGGCCCAATGTGGGGAAATCGAGCCTGATGAACCGCCTTATACAAGAGGATCGTGTCATTGTTACACCGATTCCCGGCACAACCCGGGATTTGATCGAAGAAACACTAAACATTCATGGTATCCCTGTGGTCATTGCAGATACTGCCGGCCTTCATGATACGGATGATCCGGTTGAAGTCATCGGCATAAAGAAGACGCAGGAATATATAAATGGTTCTGATTTGATACTTTTTATGATGGATGCAAGCGACCCGGTGACCGGTGAAGATATAAAAATATACGAAACCGTCAAACACAAACGCCTGATAATGGTAATCAATAAAATCGATCTGGTGGAAGATGACTTTGAACTGGCCATTCCCGACCCGTCGGAAAAAATACCCAGGGTAAATATTTCAGCGTTATACGGAAGGGGGCTGAGCAGACTCAAGGATTTAATCGCAAAACTTGCAACAGGAGAATATCGTCTCGAGGTTCGCAACCGGATCGTTCCCAATTTAAGGCATAAAATTGCCCTTGAGAAGAGCCTGGAGCTTGCTGTTTCTGCGGCCAAAGAAATTCGCAACGGGACGCCGGTTGAGTTAATTGCCATCGATATTCAGGAAAGCATCGACCGGCTCGGCGAAATTATCGGTATTTCTGTCAGGGAAGAGGTCATCAATCAGATTTTCAGCCGGTTTTGTATCGGGAAATAATGTTTCACGTGAAACAATTGAACCGGATGATAGCTTTTTGAAAATATTATCGCCTTAAGCACAATGAACTCGTAAAAAGTCTGATTTTGCTCGCTCCGCAAGCAATTTTGGGATTCATGACTCGCCTGGCTAAATTGCAAGAACTCGGGCTAACGCCCTC
>JGI24024J18818_10000008_pt1 | contig 46946 bp, 37 predicted proteins | sample Cruoilmetagenom2_FD_18818 | JGI IMG/M metagenome (IMG submission 18818) | reverse complement strand
AAAAAAATTAAAAGTTACTTTTTCTATTTAGTGTAAGCCATGCAGGCAATGCTTATTTTAATTCCGGTTGATTTTTTAAAAGCGTTACAACAAGCCTCAAGTGTAGCGCCTGTGGTAATTACATCATCAATAAGTAATATATGTTTATTTTTGGTTTTGTTAGAATTTGGTACATAAAAAAGTTCTTGAACATTTTTCCATCTATCTAGTCTTATTTTTTTAGTTTGAGTTTTAGTATAAGAAACTCGTATTAATATATTCTCTTTAAATGGTATATTCAATTTTTCCGATAAACTTTTTCCAAATGTGGTTACTTGGTTATAACCGCGTTTTATTAATTTATTTTTATGTAATGGAACCGGTATTATATAATCTATATTTTGAAATCGATTACTTTCAAGTATTTCTTCCCCAAGCCAATTACCAATAAAAGTACCTACTTGTTGTTGGTTTTTATATTTTAAGTTATGAATTATTTTTTGAATGGTTCCTTGTTTATAAAAATAAAATAAGGCAGTTCCGTTTATTATAGGATACCTTCCATAGAATGATTTTTCAACTAAATTGTTAGGCTCAATGCTAAAATTAGTTAAAGGTAAATCGTGCCGGCAGGTTACACAAATAACTTGTTCGTTTGGAGATAATGTATCGTTACAAGACAAACAAACTTTAGGAAAGAAAATATTAAAAACATTTTCAAAAAAACTCATAGCAAAACTTTTTTTAAAAATACAATTTTTTAAGAACTGTTAAAATCTTTTAAAAAATGTTTAATGATATATTTTTTTGTAATTTTATAAAACTCCAGACAAAACTTCAAAAAATAAATATAAAAGTATAATTTATATTGATTATTTGCGTTAGTAAATAATAATCAAAAGTATTTATAATGGAAGACAAAAAAAACAATAACAAACTAATTATCATAATCTTGGCTATTTTGCTAGTAGGAATTGTAGCATATACTTTCTATAACAATAATGAGCATAAAAAGCTAACTACCGAAATTGAAGGGGAAAAGATGGACATTGAACAAAATTTAGATAGTATGATTGTAAAATACGAAGATGCTATTTCTCAAAAAACAGCTATGTCTAATGAACTTTCTATAGAACGAGATAGAATTATAGGCCTACGAGATTCTTTAAAAAATGTTAAAGCAACAGATTACCGTTTAATAAGAAAATATAGAAGAGAAATTGCCAATTTGCAAAAAACCAATCAACGATTATTCTATTTAAATGATTCATTAACAGGAATGAATTCTTTATTACAAACAAATTTAGATAGTGCTAATGTTAAAATTTCTACGCAACTAGCTATGAATGATACGTTATCTTTACAAAATCTAAATTTATCAGAAAAAGTAGCAATTGCATCTGTTTTAAAAGTTAAAACTGCTAAAATTTTAGCAATGAGAACTCGCAATAATGGAAAATTAGTAGAAACTTCTAGATCAAGAAATACAGATGCATTTAGAATTAATTTTACTATAGATAAAAATGAAATTACCGATCAAGGAGAAAGAGAAGTTTATATTCAAATAATAAATTCTAAAGGAAAAACTATTGCTCCTAAAGGTTCCGTAATGTTAGCCGATGAAACCACAACTATTGATTATAGTGATAAAACTATTGTAAATTATTTAAATGAAGCAGTAGATGTTATTTCTTTAGTTGAAGTAGATAGAGCCAAAATAAACCGTGGAGCTTATATGGTAAATATTTTTATAAATAATAAATTTGCTGGGGAAACCAAAATTGTATTAAAGTAAAAAAGGTAACTCCAATTATATTTAATGTGGTGGAAATAGTTTAGGCTATTTCCACTTTTTTATTTTGTAGATATAAAACCTTTACTACTTTTGCATCATGGCAAAACAAGAAGATCAATTTAAAAAAGTAGTTTCACATGCAAAAGAATACGGATTTGTATTTCAATCTAGTGAAATTTATGACGGACTAGGAGCTGTTTATGATTATGCGCAAAACGGTGTAGAATTAAAGAAAAACATTAGAGAATACTGGTGGAAAGCCATGGTTCAAATGAACGAAAATATTGTAGGCATTGATTCTGCCATATTTATGCATCCAACCATTTGGAAAGCTTCTGGTCATGTTGATGCATTTAACGACCCATTAATTGATAATAAAGATTCTAAAAAACGCTATAGAGCAGATGTTTTAATTGAAGATTATGTAGCAAAATTAGATGCAAAAATTGAAAAAGAAGTAAAAAAAGCTGCTAAACGTTTTGGCGATGCCTTTAATAAAGAAGAATTTATTTCTACTAATCCAAGGGTTATAGGTTATAAAGAAAAAGGAGAAGCCATATTAAAACGAATGGGGCAATCTTTAGAAAAAGAAGATTTAGCCGATGTAAAAGCACTAATTGAAGAATTAGAAATTGGTTGTCCAGTTTCTGGCTCAAAAAATTGGACCGATGTTAAGCAATTTAACTTAATGTTTGGAACTAAATTAGGAGCTTCTGCAGATTCTGCTATGGATTTATATTTACGCCCAGAAACGGCGCAAGGTATATTTGTAAACTTTTTAAATGTGCAAAAAACGGGAAGAATGAAAATTCCTTTTGGAATTGCACAAACGGGTAAAGCATTTAGAAACGAAATAGTTGCGCGTCAGTTTATATTTAGAATGCGTGAATTTGAACAAATGGAAATGCAATTTTTTGTAAAACCAGGCACTCAAAAAGAATGGTATGAAAAATGGAAAGAAACTCGCTTAAAATGGCATTTATCCTTAGGAATGGGTGAAGACAATTATCGTTTTCATGATCACGATAAATTAGCTCATTATGCAGATGCCGCGGCGGATATTGAATTTAAATTTCCTTTTGGNTTTAAAGAATTAGAAGGAATACATTCNAGAACAGATTTTGATTTATCAAGTCATGAAAAATTNTCAGGGAAAAAAATAAAATATTTTGACACGGAATTAAATGAGCATTACACACCATATGTTGTAGAAACTTCAATTGGTTTAGATCGTATGTTTTTAGCTGTATTTTCTAACGCTTTACAAGAAGAAGAACTAGAAAATGGCACTACCAGAACTGTTTTAAAATTACCTGCAGTTTTAGCTCCTGTAAAAGCAACTGTTTTACCTTTAGTTAAAAAGGATGGTTTACCTGAAATTGCAAAAAAAATAGTAAGCGATTTAAAATGGAATTTTAATGTTGCTTATGATGAAAAAGATGCTGTTGGACGAAGATATAGAAGGCAAGATGCTGCTGGAACACCTTTTTGTATAACGGTTGACCATGATACTTTAAAGGATAATACCGTTACTATTCGTTATAGAGATTCTATGGAACAAAAGCGTGTGAAAATTGAAGAATTACAAAGTATCATTAAAGAGGAAGTTTCTTATAAAAAATGGTTAATGAAAATGTAGTTTGCGTTTATACATTTATAAAAAAACTGTCTAAAAAGTATTGAAAACCGTCTTTCTAAACTTGATTTAGGTTGACGAAAATTTCACTTTTTAGACAGTTTTTTATATATTTTAAATAGTGTTATTATTGAAATCTATAACCAATGGAAACGCCACCTCTACCAACTACTTCATCTTCATTATTACCTAATAAATCTCTACCTATACCTAAATAAATTTCAGCAACAAAGCCTCTTTTACTAACCCATTTTCCACCAGCTGAAATACCAACTGCAAAATCTGTGTATTTGCCTGAATTATCATTGCCATTATAATAAGTATCCGTATTTGGATCATAGTAATCATAATAGTTATAATCTTTTGCAGTATGTAGCATTGTAAAAGCTTCCACAAAAAAACCTTGAGCATATTTACTTGAAAAGAAATGTCTGTAATACGGTGTAATAGAAAAAGTTCTATATTCATCTAAACTAGTAGCATCGGAATTGTTATCTAGATTAAAAAGCAGATTTACACCAAATGTTGATTCCTCATTAAGAATTCTTTCATAGCCAATATCAAAAAATTTAAAACCTATTAAATTGGACATGTTAATTTTTAATTCATTGTTACTCATTTCATTTTCTTGAGCAAAAAGCGATAAACTACCAATAAATAATATTGCTAAAAGGGTGATTTTTTTCATAATTGAATTTTTAAATTAGATTGTAAAAATAGAAACAAAAATTAAACCAAAGTATAAAAAATTAAAAAATAGCTTTTAATTGAAAGGTTCCTGTGTGAATTGTTCTTGATGTTTCACTTTTTCTTCCTAAATAATTGAAATTTAAGTATAAAAACGAATTTATTTTACGGTGAAATAAAAAGCTCCAAGTATAATTTTTACCAGCTTGTAAACCTTCTAACATTTGATACCCAACTGGTGAATTACTATTTCCAATAAATTTATTGTTAAACAAATTCAATGTTATTTTTAAAGAATTTTTTAAATTATTTACATTGTTAAACTCTAATCCAAATTTATGCAATTTCAATTCTTCAAAATCTTGAATTAAATTTTCTTTATTTTTAAATTCATAAAACACAGTTAAATAAGTATTCTTATTGTAGTAATAGGATAATTTAGGAGTTATGGTATAATTTTTTAATTCAAAATTTCTATTAGTGTAATTTAATGAATTTGTTTTGTTTTTACTTTTATTTCCATTCAAATAAAACAACCAAAATTTACCTATTTTATGTTCAAAAGTAACTTGTTGCATTTGTAAATTATTGGTTAAATTATCAATGGTAGTGGTGCTTACATTCTTAGATTTTTGATAATTATAACTGGTTGTAAAATGCTTTTTCCCTTTATTAAAAAATAGGGTGTTGGTAAAATGATAATTTAAGGCTAATACGTTCGAATTATTAATGTCAAACGGGTTTAAATTAAATTTTTTAGGCTGTTTTAGTTGTTTATTATCCACTAAAATATACGTTTGATTATTAAAGTGCGAAAGTGTTTTTTTAATTCCTTTTTTGTTGCTCCATTGTTGCGCATTTATACCAATAGTTTGGCTAAATTTATTTTGATGTGTAGCAATATAATTTATGGTTGGTAAAATTATTCGTAAATATTCTGCTTGATCAGGAAATTGTGCAATTTCAAATTCGTTTAATTCTTTAACGCCATTATTGTTGTAATCAATCCAAGTGTAATATCCTTGTCCAGGTTCTGTTTTTAAATAGTTAAAATCCTGCTGGGGTAACGTTCCTGAAAGGGTTTGATAAACCGTGCTAAAATTTAAAAATTGATGGAATAATTGTTGTTGGTAAATCCATTTAGAATTCAAAGATTCTTCATCTTTAAAATTGGTGTTTTTTACAGTTCTATAATTTATAAAAGTAGATAAATTAGCAGTTTTCGATTTAATTAAATTAGAATTTAAATAATACGTTTTCGATTTATTAACTCTCATAAATTTATTATTCTGAATACTATCGGTAGTTCTGAATTTCATTCCAATTTTAGTAAAGGTTTTAGTAGAATCGCCAATACCAAAATAACCTTCATATTCCTTAAATTTATGACTAAGGTTTTCTTTTTGTTGGGTTAAAACAGACGTTTGATTATTGTTTTCTCCAATAAATCTAGTGCCAATCCAGCCTTTTTTTAAGTTGTAATTTGCGGTAATGTAAAATCGAGAAAAAGTCCCTTTTTTAATTTCAGAGATATTATCTAAAACGCTTCCATCAAAATTAATAGTTAAATTATTTTGACTAATATTTCCAAATAAATGATGCTTATTTCCTGTAAAACCATTACCTAAAGTTAAATTTTCATAAGCGTAATTTATAGCGCTATTTTTTCTATTAAAAAAAGCTAATTCCGTAGTAATTAATTGCTGATTTCCTGTTAAAGTAGTAATATTCCAATCTCTGTTAAATTCAATATTTTGAACTCGTTCTACACTTTTAAAATTAGCATTAATATAATCTAAACTTAACTTGCTATTTAACTCCCATTTTTTAGAAAATATAATTTGTTTCCAATTAAATTGTGTTGCAAATCCGTTATTATTTTCATCATCTATATTTGAAAATAAATTAGCATCATTTACACTAAAAGCAGTTTCTGTATTTATAAAAGTTTTTTTAGAAGGTTGGTAATTGGCTTTAAAAATAGCAACTTGTAATTTATTTGGAGCGGTAAGTGGTATAATTGGATTGTAATCTCCTAAATTACCCCCAACATATTCAAACACCTTTCCTATTGCAATTACTTCTTTTAAGTTATAACTTCCCAAATTAGCGCCGACAAAAGAAAAAGAAACATGGTATAAAACATCATTTTTATTGGTAGAATATTCAAAAATTTCAGAAGTTCCTAAAAGTGATTTTTTATATAAAATTTTATTTTCAGAATACGTATCTTCATACGCAGAAGGACTTACCATTTTAGTTATGTTATTTCCAGCATTTGCTAATACTTGTTTTTGAGCATCGGTTAAATCTTGTTCTAAAGGTTGATTTTTAGCATCATTTTCATTATAAAAATAACCACTTACAGCTAGTTTTTTACTTTTATAATGAATGTTGTTATAGGTAATAAACCGAGTAAAAACACTATCATTAAATTGAAATTCTGCCGATATTCTCATATTAGCAGTAATAGGAAAAGTGGTATTAAAAGTCAGCTCTGCGTTATTATAATCTATGGTATAATCGTTATTTACGCCACGTTTTAAAAGTTGTCCGTTAACATAAATTTTTTCCGTTCCCGATAAAATTAAAATATAAGAATTGTTGTTTAAATCATTTAATTTATATGGACCTTGATTGCCTTCAAGTCCAACAAATTGCACTTTTTTATATTTACCTCTAACTACAGCTCCTGAAGTTTCTACATTTATTACCGATTTTTTATTTTTAATAATTGCATTAACGGCTAAACCAGATACTTTTTTGTTAAAATTTAGATATTTAGTTTCGTTGTTATTTAAATAAATATCTCCAGCAGTAATTTTCCAGTTTTTACTAAATAATTCTATAAAAACCCGGTCAAATTCATTTAATTTATAGGTGTTTCCGTTTTCCTGAATTGGAATATTTGTGTCTATAATAGCACCTTTTAAAGTTACATTATTCGAGATTTTTCCAGCAATTTGCAAATCTAAACTTGAGTTTACAACACCATTTTGGTTATTACCAATGGTTAATCCTCTAGTAATATTTCCCACAGCATTTAAACCTTCAAAAGGCTTGTTATTATTTTTGGTTTTATTAGTTGTAAGGCTATATAATTCTGAGGAAGTATTATTGGGCACAATAAGTTTTTTATCAAAAATCTGATATTTTTTAGTAAGAAATTTTGGATAAGGTTTGTATTGAATATTTATGGAATCGGTTTTATTTATAGCTTTATCTTTAAATATTAGCTGTGCTTTTGAAAAATCAATATTATATTTTAAAGGATTTATTAAGGAATCGTTTTGAAAAACTTTAAAACCGAAAGCGCTTATACTAACCGAATCAATTTTTATGGTATCGCTTTTAATTTTGAAGGATTTTATAAGTAATTGATTCTTTGAAATTTGGGCATTCAAAGCAAACATCGATAATAAAAACACTAAAAAAAAACCTTTTTTCATTGGTAAATTAACGATTTAAAACTCTTTTTAGTTTAAAATAGAGTTTGTTGTTTTACTGGGTTTTCATGAGCTAACAACCATTTTTTACGCCATAAACCACCCGCATAACCAGTTAAAGAGCCATCACTTCCAATAATTCTATGACAAGGAATTATAATCCAAATAGGATTTTTACCATTGGCTGCTGCTACTGCTCTTATCGCTTTTACATTGCCAAGTTTTTTAGATTGTTCTAAATACGTTCGGGTTTTTCCAAAAGGCACATGTAGTAATTCGTCCCAAACTTGTTTTTGAAAATCGGTTCCTTGTGGGTTTAATTTTAAATTGAAATCGGTTCTTTCTCCATTAAAATATTCCTTTAATTGTTGCACACAATCTTGTAAATTATTAGGAATTACTTTTGAAGTTTCTAAATTATCATCAATTACTGTAACCGAAGAAATTCCTTTGCTGTTTCCGGCAATTTTAGCAGTTCCAATAGGAGTTTTATAATATGCTATTTGATTAGATTCCAAAGATGTCTTTTGAGTTTTTAGTGGTTATTGCTGCAATTTCTTGTGGAAGCAAGTTATAAATATCTACTAATTTATCTAAAACTTTAGTAATATAACTACTTTCGTTTCTTTTTCCTCTAAAAGGCGTTGGTGCTAAATACGGAGCATCGGTTTCTAAAACAATATGTTCTAAAGGAATTTCATTTAAAAACTTATCTATTTTTCCATTTTTAAAAGTAACCACACCACCAATTCCTAATTTCATATTATAGGAAATTGCTTTTTTTGCCTGCTCTAAAGTTCCGGTAAAACAATGAAAAATTCCGAATAAATTTTCGCCCTTTTCTTCTTCTAAAATTTCAAAAATTTCATTAAAAGCTTCTCTACAATGAATAATAATTGGTAATTTTTTTTCTTTTGCCCATTTAATTTGAGTTTTAAAAGCAATTTGTTGCTGTTTTAAAAACGATTTATCCCAATATAAATCGATACCAATTTCACCAATTCCATAAAAATTACGTTCCTTTAAAGTGTTTTGTACAAATGCTAATTCTTCTTCAAAATTTTCTTTAACTGAAGTTGGGTGCAAACCCGTCATTAAAAAAGTATTATTTGGAAACTCTTTTTCAAGGTTAAGCATTTTTTGATAATAGTTAGAATCTATTGCTGGAACAAAAAATCTGGAAACTCCTACATCAATAGCTCTTTTAACCATTCCTGCTCGGTCTTCCTTAAATTGATCGCTGTATAAATGGGTGTGTGTATCGGTAATTATCATAACACAAAAATAGATAAAAGTTTAGTTTGTAGTTAAAATTCATCTATTTTTCATTTTAAAAAGATTAGTTTTGAATCTTAAAATTTTGATAAATGAAATTGAGCGGTATTCTTAAAAGAAAACAATACGTAAAAATTAAGTTGAATAAAATAAACACGAATCATTTTGAATTAAAGGCTTCTATTAATAATGTTTTAGGAAGTTTTATTTTAGATACCGGAGCCTCAAATTCTTGTATTGCTATTAATTTGGCTGAAAAATTTAAATTACAGGTAGAAGATTCTGAAACAAAAGCCGCTGGTGCTGGTGCAATTGGAATGGAAACTAAAATTTCATCAAAAAACAAATTAAAAATTAAAAACTGGAAATTTAATAACCAAACTTTAGTGTTATTAGATTTAACTCATGTAAATACTGCTTTAACCGAACATAATGCAGAAGCAGTTGACGGAATTATTGGTGCTGATGTTTTAGAAAAAGGCAAGGCTATTATAGATTATAAAAAGCATTGTGTTTATTTAAAAAAATTAGTGTATAAATTCTAGTTTATTTATTCTTTGCTATAATTACCCAAGTTAGTCTTCCTCCTATAAAAAATTGAGAATAATTTAATCCTTTGGAAAGGCTAAAATCAAAAGACAAAGAATTGCTAAACTGTTTGGTAACTCCAGTTAATGCATTTTGTAAAAAATTATCAGAAGTTGTATTTCCTGAAAATTCTAAAAAAGTACTCCATTTAGAGGAACGATTATACGTTAAATTGGTAATTATAAAGTAGGTATGTTCTGAATGTTTTTCAAAAGTATAGCCAAAATTATAATTTAGATTAAGATTTTTGGTAAGTGTATTGGATAAGTTTAATGAAAAAGTTTGCCCAACATAACTAAAATTTAAATTTGATTGATGATGAAAAGAAGTACGCATCATCAGTGCTGCTTGTGGCAATCCTTTTTTTTGATTCCATAAATTTACAGAAAAACCAAATTGCGTGTCATCAAATTTATGTGTGGTATAAACTTTTTCATTGTTTTCATAATAAGATTCTTTAATTATAGGAATAGAAAGTTGTAATTCTAAGTTTTTTAAGAAACCATATCTAAATAATAAATTTGGTGTGCTCCACGATTTGGTTTCGCTTATATTTTCTTTTTCCATAGAAAATATACTTTCAAATTCCATTTGGAGTGAGTTTTTATTAATATTTTTAGAAGGCTCTACTGTTTGTGCATTTAAAACAGGTGTACAGATAAAGAGTAAAAAGAGTAGTAAAATAATTTTTTGCATTATATCTCTTTTGGTTGCAAAAGTTATTCTTATTTAGACTAATTAAAAATAATATTTATCATTTTCACAAAAAAAAGCCAGACAAAATATCTGACTTTAATTTATTTCATTGAAATTCAATATTATAACTCCAGTGCTTTTTTAATGTTGTTATCCATTAAAATTTCAATAGGGTTTTCTAAAGCTTCTTTTACAGCGACTAAAAACCCAACAGATTCTCTTCCATCAATAACTCTATGGTCATAAGATAAAGCAACATACATAATCGGTCTAATAACAACTTCTCCATTAATTACAACTGGTCGTTCAACAATATTGTGCATTCCTAAAATTCCGCTTTGAGGAGGATTAATTATTGGTGTAGATAACATAGAGCCAAACACACCGCCATTTGTAATGGTAAAAGTTCCTCCAGTCATTTCATCTACCGTTATTTGTCCATCTCTGGCTCTAAGTGCCAAACGTTTTACTTCACTTTCAACACCTCTAAATGTTAAATTTTCAGCATTTCTAATTACAGGAACCATTAAACCTTTTGGTCCAGAAACTGCAATAGAAATATCCTGAAAATCATTCATAATTTTATAATCGCCATCTAACATAGAGTTTACATCAGGAAATAATTTTAAAGCTCTAACAACTGCTAGTGTGAAGAAACTCATAAATCCAAGTCCAACCCCATGTTTTGCTTTAAAACCTTCTTTATATTGCTTGCGTAATTCAAAAATAGGTTGCATATCTACTTCGTTAAAAGTAGTTAACATTGCCGTTTCATTTTTAACGGTAACTAAACGTTGTGCCACTTTTCTACGAAGCATGGACATTTTTTTACGTTCTGAATTTCGCGATCCACCTGCAGGAGTTCCCATACTTGGAACTGCTTTTACAGCATCTTCTTTTGTTATTCTTCCATCTCTACCTGTTCCGGTTATTTCTGGAGCGGTAATTCCTTTTTCGTCTAATATTTTTTTAGCAGCAGGTGAAGCAGAACCACTTGCATAAGTCTTCTCAATGGTTCTAGAAGTGACTGATTTTTCAACAACTTTAGTCTCTTCTTTAACTTCTTTAGAAGTTATTCCTTCAGGTTTTTTGCCGTCTAAATCAATTAAACATACAATAGCGCCAACAGCAACTGCATCGCCTTCTTCTGCTTTTAGAGTAATAATGCCGCTTTCTTCCGCAGGTAATTCTAAAGTTGCTTTATCTGAATCAACTTCTGCAATTGGTTGATCTTTTTCTACATAGTCGCCATCTTCAACTAGCCAAGCTGCAATTTCTACTTCTGTAATAGATTCTCCCGGTGAGGGAACTTTCATTTCTAGAATCATTATTATATTTTTTAATTAGTTTGTTTTAAATATTTTGTCAAGAATACGTTGATGTCTTCTTTTAAATCTTGTTGATGAACCTGCTGCGGGTACGGCATAAAATGGTTGTGAAGCAACTTCTAAATTTACCAACCTAAATCGTTGTAAAATATAACTCCAAGCGCCCATATTTTCTGGTTCTTCTTGTGCCCAAACATATTTTTTTACATTTGGATATTTATCAATTATTTCCTGTAATTTATTTAAATGTAACGGAAATAGTTGTTCAATTCTAACCAAAGCAATATCTGTTCTTTCCAATTTTGATCGTTCTTCTAATAAATCGTAATAAAATTTTCCACTACAAAAAACAAGTTTGGTTACTTTATTTGTAGCTATGTTATCGTCAATTACTTCTTGAAATTTACCTTCAGATAACTCTTGTATGGTAGATTTTGCTTTTGGATGTCTTAGTAAACTTTTTGGAGTAAAAACTACTAAAGGTTTTCTAAAATTACGCTTCATTTGTCGGCGCAATAAGTGATAAAAGTTTGCCGGAGTTGTACAATTTGCCATGGTCATATTATCTACAGCACAAAGTTGTAAATAGCGTTCTATTCTGGCAGAAGAATGTTCTGATCCTTGACCTTCATAACCATGAGGAAGCAGTACTACAATTCCATTTTGAAGCTTCCATTTATCTTCAGCAGCTGAAATATATTGATCGAATATAATTTGAGCACCGTTACTAAAATCACCAAATTGAGCTTCCCAAACCGTTAATGTATTTGGATTTGCCATTGCATAGCCATAGTCAAAACCTAAAACCCCATACTCGGAAAGTAAAGAGTTATAGATATTCATGTTGCCTTTTGCATTTGGCAATTTATTTAATAAATTAATACGTTCTTCTGAAATTTCATCTCTTAAAATAGCATGACGATGACTGAAAGTGCCGCGTTCAACATCTTGACCAGAAATTCGAATATTAAAACCTTCTTCCAATAAACTCCCATAAGCTAAGGTTTCTGCCATTCCCCAATCTAATGTATTGGTTTCAAAAACCATTTTGTATCTATCTCTTAAAATACGTTCTGCTTTTCGTAAAAATTTTACATTTTCTGGAACTGTTGAAATAATTTTAGCTATATCTTTTAATTTACTTGAAGAATACGTAGTATTTTCAGAAACCATCATGTCATTTAAATCCTTTCTTGTGAATTCACTCCAAGTATCTTGCATAAATTCACGTACTTTAGAAGTTTTGGATTTTTTTGCTTCTTGATATTGAGATTCTAAAAAGGTTTTGAATTCAGCAATAGAATTGGTTAAATAGTTTGCATCAATAACTCCTTCTTCTACTAATTTTTTAGCATAAATATCTCTAGGATTTGGATGTTTAGCAATTGCTTTGTATAATTTTGGTTGGGTAAAACGAGGTTCATCCCCTTCATTATGCCCATATTTTCTATATCCTAATAAATCAATAAATATATCGCGTTTAAATTTCATTCTAAAATCTAACGCTAATTCTATTGCTTGCACAACAGCTTCTACATCATCAGCATTAACATGAAGTACAGGTGAAAGTGTAACTTTGGCAACATCTGTACAATAAGTACTAGAGCGAGCATCTAAATAATTGGTGGTAAACCCTATTTGATTATTAATTACAATATGAATGGTACCACCTGTGGTATAACCATTTAATTTACTCATTTGAATTACTTCATATACCACTCCTTGACCTGCAATTGCAGCATCACCGTGTACAATTATGGGAAGTAATTTTGAATTATTTCCATTATATTCTAAATCAATTTTAGCTCTAGAAATTCCTTCAGCTACCGGACCAACAGTTTCTAAATGTGATGGATTTGGAACTAAATTCATTTTAAGTTTCTTATTGTTTTTTAGTGTTTTGTTGGTGGTTAAACCTAAATGATATTTAACATCGCCATCAAATTCTTTTTCTTCAAAATCTTTACCTTCAAACTCACTAAAAAGCTCATGCATCGGTTTTCTGAAAATATTCGCTAGCGTGTTTAATCTACCACGGTGCGCCATGCCTAATACAAATTCTTCTACATCATATATTTCGGTAGCATTTCTTATAACTGCACTAATTGCTGGTATTATAGTTTCCCCTCCTTCTAATGAAAATCGTTTTTGACCAACATATTTAGTCTGTAAAAAATTTTCAAAAGTTACCGCTTGTGTTAATTTTTTAAGAATATATTTTTTAGATTCAGAGGTGTATTTATGTTCTGCGTGATTATAAAATAATTTCTTTTGAATCCATTTAATTTCTTCTGGATTTCGAATATACATATATTCAACCCCAATAGAATCGCAATAAATTGCTTCAAGATGCCTAATTATTTCTTTAAGTGTAGCTTTACCAGTTCCTATTAATTCCCCAGCGTCAAAAACTATTTCTAAATCATTTTTTGATAGTCCAAAATTTTCAAGCGCTAAAGTTGGGGTGTACTTTCTACGTTCACGAACTGGGTTTGTTTTAGTAAATAAGTGACCCCGAGATCGATATCCATTTATAAGATCTATAACCTTAAATTCTTTTAAAACATTTTCTGGGAGATTGTAACTTTTATTTTTATTCGAATCGGAATAACTTTCATTAGCAAAATCATAGCCTTGAAAGAAACTTTTCCAACTAGGTTCAACAGCATCAGGATTTATTAAATACTGATCATATAAATCTGCTATAAATTCTGTGTGAACAGAATTTAAAAAGGAGAATTTGTCCATAATTTTAATTAGTAGTATCTATTATAGGCGGTAAAAATACAATTTTTACTTACAATTGTATTTTTAAAAAGAAATTATTCTCATTTTTTGTGAATTATTATTATTTACTTGTTTATTATCTGATTTTGTTAATGTTAGCACTAGTTTTTTTAATAATTGGTAAGAGGGTATTTATTTTTTTGGAAACAGAATTAATTTTATGATTAAAAAAAGAATTATTTTTTTAAAAAAGACTTGCAAAAAGTATAAAACCTTGTATATTTGCACTCGCAATTGAGAAATTAAATTCCTCCTTAGCTCAGTTGGTTAGAGCATCTGACTGTTAATCAGAGGGTCCTTGGTTCGAGCCCAAGAGGAGGAGCAACCAAATAAAAGCTACACTATGGTGTGGCTTTTTTTGATTAGGCTCCATAGTTCAAGGGATAGAATAGAAGTTTCCTAAACTTTAGATCCAGGTTCGAGTCCTGGTGGAGTCACTGTAAGGAGCTGCAAGGGTTTGTAGCTCTTTTTTATTACATTAAAATGGAATAAAATTACATCACATTACCTAATAGAATTTCCTTACTTTTATTTACTACACATCTTAAGTTTTTAATTCACTAATTCTATTAAAACTTCAAAAAAAGTAATATTACAATTAGTTAAAAAAGAAATGTTCATTGTCTAAACTTTTTTTTAAATTTGTTTTTAATAATCTTCTATATACGTGATAGTTAAAAAGAACATATCAAACCTAACAAAAACATACAGAAAACTGTTTGAATGTTTGATTTATTTTGAGCTATCTTTATAATTACCTCACAAAATTAATTCAACCTTTTCTATCATTATATTCAGTTTAAAGCTGAAATTTAGTTTTTATCATTTACATTATGAAAACAACTCAAAAAGTATTAAATCCAGAAAGACCTGCGTCTGCACAAGGTAATTTTTATCATCAAATAAATAATTCTATTGGTCCAGGAATGAATGAGCGTATTCAAAAACTTCGAAAAATTAGTTTTGAAACCCAACCAACTTTGTCTATTGAAAGAGCCTTAATTCAAACCCGTTTTTATAAAGAAAACTTTGGTAAATATGCAATACCGGTTTTAAGAGCTCTTAATTTTTTTGAAATTTGTAAGCAAAAAACAATTTACATAGGTCACGATGAATTAATAGTTGGTGAACGTGGACCAAAACCAAAATCGGTTCCAACTTTTCCAGAATTAACTTGTCATAGTGTTGAAGATTTTAAAGTGTTAAATACACGTAAAATGCAGCGTTATACAATTTCTAAAGAAGATATTGATACGTATGAAAAAGAGGTAATTCCATATTGGAATGGAAAAACAATGCGTGATCGGATTTTTAATTACGTTCCAAAAGAATGGCGAAATTTGTATGAAGCAGGGTTGTTTACGGAGTTTATGGAGCAACGTGCTCCAGGGCATACAGCATTAGACGGAAAGATTTATGAAAAGGGAATGCTCGATTTTAAAAAACAAATTCAAGAAGAAATTGAGAAACTAGATTTTTTAAATGATATTGAAGCAACAGATAAAAAAGAACAATTAGAGGGAATGAAAATTTCTTGTGATGCTGCTATTTTATTCGCTGAACGCCATGCAAATTTAGCAGAAGCATTAGCTTCCAAAGAAAAAGATATCCAACGAAAAAATGAGTTATTAAAAATTGCAAAGGTTTGCCGATGGGTACCTGCAAATGCGCCTCGTAATTTTTACGAAGCCATACAAATGTATTGGTTTGTTCATTTAGGAACTATTACAGAATTAAACGGTTGGGATGCCATGAATCCTGGTCATTTTGATCAACATTTAACTCCTTTTTATGAAAGAGAAATAGCCGAAGGAACTTTAACCAGAGAAGAAGCAAAAGAATTATTAAGTTGTTTTTGGATTAAGGTAAACAATCATCCAGCACCCCCAAAAGTTGGAATTACGGCCAAAGAAAGTGGAACATATAATGATTTTACAAATATTAACATTGGTGGCTTAAAAAAAGATGGCTCTAGTGGTGTAAGTGAAGTTTCGTACATTATGCTGGAAATTATTGAGGAATTGCACATACTTCAACCTGGAAATTCTGTTCACATTAGCTCAAAAACACCAGATCTTTTTTTAAAAGAAGCTTGTAAAGTAATTCGTCAAGGGCACGGTTATCCTTCTATTTTTAATCCAGATATTTATATTCAGGAGATGCTACGTCAAGGAAAATCTTTAGAAGATGCCCGAGAAGGTGGTTGCAGTGGTTGTATTGAAGTGGGCGCTTTTGGAAAAGAAGCTTATATTTTAACAGGCTATTTAAATGTTCCAAAAATTATTGAAATCACTTTAAATAATGGAATTAATCCACTTTCAGGAAAACAAGTAAGTATAAAAACTGGAGATCCAAAAAGTTTTAAAACCTATGAAGAATTGTATAATGCTTTCTTAAAACAACTAAATTTCATAATAAATCAGAAGGTTTTAGTTAGCAATTATATTGACAGAATGTTTGCAAAATATAGCCCAGCTACTTTTTTATCGGTTGTTATTGAGGATTGTATTACTAATGGAAAAGATTATTACAATGGCGGTCCACGATACAATACCAATTACATTCAATGTACAGGCTTAGGAACTGTAACAGATAGTTTATCTGTTTTGAAGAAACACGTTTTTGAGAATAAAACAATTTCAATGGAAACTGTATTAAATGCAGTTTCAAAAAATTTTAAAGGGGAAGAAATTTTAAGGCAAACTATTATAAATAATACACCATTCTACGGGAATGATGATGATTACGCAGATGATATTGCATTGCAAGTGTATAATGATTTGTTTGAAGCAATTGATAGTAAACCAAACATAAAAGGAGAATCATTTCATTTAAATATGTTGTCAACAACTTGTCACGTTTATTTTGGAAAAGTAATGGGCGCAACACCAAACGGACGATTGGCGCATAAATCTATTTCTGACGGAACTTCACCTTCACACGGATGTGACATTAATGGACCTTCCTCTGTTATAAAATCGTTAGCTAAAATTGATCAGGTAAAATCGGGCGGAACTTTATTAAATCTACGGTTTTTACCAAGTTTATTAAAGCGTGACAGTGATGTAATAAAATTAGGACAATTAGTAAGGAGTTATTTTGCTTTGGGCGGACATCATATTCAATTTAATATTGTAGATACTGCAACTTTATACGCCGCTCAAAAAAACCCGGAAGATTATAAAGATTTATTAGTGCGAATGGCTGGTTATAGCGACTATTTTAACGATATGAATATTGATTTACAACAAGAAGTTATTGAACGAACAGAAAATGAATCCTTTTAAATGAGTACAGGTTTAATTTTTGATATTAAAAAATTCGCCATTAGTGATGGTCCAGGAATTCGTTTGACTGTATTTTTTAAAGGTTGTAATCTGCAATGTAAATGGTGTCATAATCCAGAAAGTATATCGCCAAAGGTTCAAAAAATGTACAATGCTAAAAAATGTATTGGAGCATTAAGTTGTATAGAAATTTGCCCAAATAATGCTTTAAAAATGACTTCTAAAGGTATTATTACCGATTATAATATTTGTAATTTATGTGGTAAATGCGCTGAGGTTTGTCCAACTAAAGCTTTTGAAATGTTAGGTTCAAATATTCCAATTTCAGCATTAATGAAAAAGATTGATAATGAAGCTATTTTCTTTGATCAGTCTGGTGGAGGTGTCACTTTTTCAGGAGGAGAACCTTTAATGCATTCAGCATATTTAATAAAAGCCTTAAAAGAATGTGGAAAAAGAATGTATCACAGGGTTGTGGACACAACTGCCTTTTCAAATGTAGAAACAGTATTGGAAGTGGCTAAACACACCGAACTTTTTTTAATTGATTTAAAGGTGATGGATTCTGAAAAGCATAAAGAATTTACAGGTGTTAGCAACGAAAAAATTCTTTCAAATATTGTTGAATTAGCAAAAACAAATTGTGAAATTATATTTAGAATTCCGTTGATAAAAGGAGTTAATACCTCTAAAGAAAATATAATACAAACCGCTTTATTTATAAATTCTTTAGAAGGAAATAGAAATGTTGTAAACGTATTGCCATATCACAATATTGCAGAAAATAAACATTTAAAATTAGGAAATACAACAAATTTTAAAACGTTTGAACCTCCTTCAAGTTTTGAAATAAAAGAAATTGTTTCGATGTTCATGGAATACGGTATTACAGCAACCATAGGAGGGTAATTACTTAAATTATAGCATATAATAGTTATTTAAAAGTAAGCAATTTTTAAGTATTTGGTTATATTTTAAATTGGTTCACTTGTTTAAATAATAGATGTACAAAATATTGGTTGCAACTTCAAATTCGATAATAAAATCAATCGATTTTGATAAAATTCAAAATTTCTATTTTTCTATAAAAAAGTTAACCGTTAACTATACATTTTACATTCTAGTTTGTCAGCAGTAGTTAATAAATTTTCGAAGAATACATCCATATCTTGAGTGCTTAATGCACCATTTACAGTTACCAATCTAATGGTTAGTGTTTTACCAATATAACCGTAATTTACAATAGATTTCCCATTTTTGCGCATTGCTTCTCTCAAGGCTAGATTAAAAGCATTTAAATCGGTTTTAAAATTGGGAACATACCTAAAACATACGGCAAATGATTGACGAGTAGCTACCATTTTAAGGTTTTCATGTTTTTGCACTTTTTGCTCAGCGTATTTAGCCATATTTATCAAATTATCCATTCTTTTTTGATAGCCTTCAAGTCCAAAATATTTCCATGCAAACCATAATTTAACCGCATCCACTCTTCGCCCACATTGAATAGATTTTTTTCCTAAATCTTCAATTTTATCAATGTCGTGAAAAATATAATCGGTATTAATATCTGTAATATTATGCTGAAGTGTACCTCGTTTTTTGACTAATAGCACAGAGCAAATCAACGGAATGTTCATCAACTTGTGAGGGTTCCAAGCAAATGAATCTGTTTTTTCAATGCCATTCATTAAATAACGATGTTTATCACTTAGAATAAGAGATCCGCCAAAAGAGCCATCTGCGTGTAGCCATAAGTTATATTTTTTACAAATTCTAGACATTTTATCAATAGGATCATAAGCTCCTAATAAAGTTGTTGCACAAGTTGCTGCAACAAAAAAAGGTTTTTCTTTTCTATTTAAAGATGCCTTTATTTCTTTTTCTAATTCTGTAGGAATCATTTTTCCATTTTCATCGGACTTTACTTTTATAACATGTTTAGCTCCAATTCCCAGTACATTTGCTGCTGTTTCAAATGAATAATGCGCTTGTTCATTTACAAATGCCGTTAATTTTAAATTACAATCATATCCTTCAAATCTACTTTCGGGTACTGCTTTATTTCTTGCCGAAAACATTGCAATTAAATTAGCATTACTTCCTCCAGTAACAAATATTCCATCTCCGTTTGAATAGCCAGAATAACTATTCATTAAACGAATCATTTCAGTTTCAATAGTTGTAGCCACAGGTGCAACTTCATAAGTGTACATAGAGGTGTTTGCTAATACTGTAAAAATTTCACCTATAAATGCAGGAAAATTAAAACCAGAATATAACTGATTCATAAATTGTTTATTACCTGTTTTTACCGAATATTCTAAATAGTTATCTATTAAATCTAAAAATTCATGTTCAGAAATCCCAATTTTATCCACTTTAAAATTGATAATTTCTTTTAATTCTGAAGGCGTTTTAAATTTAACAATGGGTATATTAGAATCTTCATTGTTTTTTAAATACTCTTTTATTTTTTCGAAGGATTCCGATAAAATAGTTAAATTGTTCATGCTATTTTTTGGTTGTTTAAATAGATGATAAAAGTATTAATTATTTTGTACTTCTAAGCTTTTAAATTAGTACACCTCTTGGTTTATAGGAAAATATTACACCAAAATAAATTATCGATTTTGTACCGTTATTTATTTGGGTAAATACCCTCTTTTAAATACATATAATTCAATGTAATAAAAGTTACATTGAATATATAATAATAGGTTAAATTCGCGTATGTTAACAACTTCATATGTTAACATTTTATTTGATTCTTATTTTCTAGTGGGGACTATAAATATTAATCACTCAACCTCAAAAAATTCCTCTATCAAATTTTGATAGGGGATTTTAATTTTAATTCAATTTTTTAAAGAGGAATAAAGAATATCTTTATAAGTAGTTTTATATTAAAAATAGAATTGAAAGTGAATACTTTACAGATAGTAATAGAGTTATTAATAATCTAAGTTAAAAAGAAGCTCTAAAAGTAAAATTTGGCGTTATTCCAATAGAACTATTATTTACTTGAGTAATAGAATTACTGGAATTTACTTTAAAATAGGTGTTTAGCGTGTTGTTAGTATTAAAAATATTGAGTAGGGAAAAACCTACAAACCCATTCACTTTTTCACTAAATTTAAAGGAATAGGTACTTGAAAAATCGGCTCGAAGATAATTTTGTAAATTTTGATTATTTGGTAAACTATAATTTATGGTGTTTGAAATACCATTACTAGTTATTGAGTTAGTTTTATTGGGAATGGTATATGGTTTTCCCGAGCGCCAATTAACTCCTAAAGCAAAATTCACCTTTTTGTAAGCATAGGTGCTACCAAACGAAAAACTATGCCTAATATCTAAGTTATTAGGAAAAATATTTGGCGTTAAATCTTTAAAATTGTACTGATTATTATTAAACGTATAACTTAACCAAAAGCTACTATTATTTATCTTTTTATTAATTAAAAACTCTATTCCTTTCACATTATATTTTCCGGTAGTTTTTACAAATTGAAATTGATTTTGGAACCCTTGGTTAGCACTTGTTATTCCAGTTACATGTTTAATAAANCCTTCTAGGTCAATAAATAAATCATTTTTTTTATAATTAAATCCAAAAGAAATCTGTTTGCTTTTAATTATAGGAACTAATTTATTATCGGTTAACGTCCATCTACTTTTTGAAACTCCTAAAAAGTCCTCTTGCAAATCCACCACCTGAGTAATGTTTTGGCTTTTAATTTCACCGCCAAATTTTAGGGAAAATTGTGCATTTAATTTTTTTAATACTTGTATTCTAGGTTCAATCAAAAAAAGTTTGAACTTTTCAATATAGTTTAGGCGTAAACCTCCGTTTATATATGTTTTATAGTTGTTTGAATGAAAATTCGTTTGTGAAAATACCGAATGATTTCTTATCACTTTTTTTATGGTTCTAATAAACAAAGGTATATTTACATCTTCAGAATTTGTAACTCCTAATTCGTAAAAATGGTAACCAGATAAAATGGAAAGGTTTTTATTTATTTTATAATTGGCATTAAATTTTACTCCGGTTTCTAGCACAATATTATTTTGTAATAATCGCTGATCTGTTAATAATGAAAAATTAGAAGCTTTAATAGTGTATTTAGTAAAATATCCTTGCAATAGAGTATTGAAATTAGAAGTCCATTTACTTTTTAACTGTACACCAAATATTAAATTTTCTTGTTCTAGGTGGCTTGTTTTTGAATCGGTTACAGTTTCATTCGTAAACAATTCATTATAATCCAAACCATTTTCAATCCTTAAAAAGTTAACTCGTAAATGTTGATTTTTACTAATATCATATAATAATTTAAAACTGTAATCAAAAAAATTGAAGTTAGAATTATTAGTTATGTTGTCTTCTGAATTTATAGTTGCCGTGATTTTACTGTCTTGAAAAGCTTTGTTAAAATATTGGTTAAACGTTGGTGTTTTTAACCAGTCTGTAATAGACCTTCTTCCTGAAACTTGAAATCCAATTTTTTTTGAAATAGGAATATATGCATAAGCATCTGCACTAAGTAAATTAAATCCGGCACCACCAAAAATACTATCTTGATTTTTGTCTAAAGACTCAATTTTAATAGTTCCGGAAACGCCGTCATTGTATTGAGCGCTCGTTCCGTTTTTTATAACCGTAACACTTTTGGTTAAATAAGGATTAAAAGCAGATATTAATCCGAAAAAATGACCAGAATGATACATTTTTATACCATCCCAAAGTAATAAGTTTTCATCGGTAGTTCCTCCTCTAATATTTATGTTAGATACTGTTTCGTTGACGCTACTAACCCCTGGAAGAACTTGAATTTTTTGTAAAACATCTGGCTCAATTAACCCAGGTAAAATACCAGATTTTAATAAATTAATATGTATTGAATTATCTGTTTTTAATGAAATTCCTGAGGTTAAAAGATTTTGAATAACTATTTCAGGTAATTGCTGAATTTTTTGAGTTATAGATACCTGTATGCATTTTCTCTGTGATAAAAAGTCCGTTGAATTAAGAAAAATTGTAGGGTATGAAATATGACTAATTTCTAAAACCGCGTTTTCAGGTACATTTTCAATATAAAAATAACCATTGTTAGTTGAAACTACATGAATGTTAGTGTTCAAAATACTTATATGAGCTCCTTCTATTCGTTTTTGGGTGTTAACATCTATTAAATTTCCACATACTGCATTATTCAAAATCGCCTTATTAATTAATACATTTTTAGCATTTAAAATAGTGAAAGTTAGTGGTGTATTGTTAGTGAAATATTGAATTATTTCTTGTAGTGAAAATTTTTTGTTAAAGGGTAAAATGGATATTGTATTAATATCTTTATCTGCATAAGAAAATTTAACTTGATGCAAATTTTCAACACTTTTAAGCAATAGTGACAGAGGCTTAATTTTCTTGTCTAATAATTTTTGCGAAAAAGTAATATTAGCATTAAAAAAACAAACTGTAAACAATAAAAATAACCACTTGTTATTTTTTATTTTCAACAAAAGAAAATTTAGCTCCACCAATAGTTTTATAGGTTAAATTTAAAGGAATTGTAACTGATTTTAACGCTGTTTTTAAGTTAGTATGAGTAAAATTACCTGTAAACAATGTGTTTTCAAACTGAGAGTTATATACTATTTTAATTTTATATTGTCGTTGTAATTCTTCTATTACATAATGATATGGCATACTTGTAAAGGTGCTAAAATTTTCAATCCAAGAAGGTAAAGCATCTTTAATAGCAAAGGTTTTACCACTTTGATTATTATTAACTTTAAAAGAAGTTCCTGCTGGTACTTTTACGATATTATTTTTATAATTAACACTAACTAAACCTCTATAACAGGTAACTTGAAAGTAATTATTTCTAACAATTACATTAAACTTTGTACCTAAAACGCTTACAGAGCCTAATTTAGTATTTACTGTAAATTTTGAGCCTTTTTTTACACTAAAAAAAGCTTCTCCTTTTAAATTTAAATTTCTATTAGAATCCCAACCCTTTTTATTATAAACTATTTTGGAACCTGCATTTAAATCTACTTTAGATTTATCGGGTAATTCAAAACTAGTTTTTTCGGCATATTTAGTTGTAAAAACAGTATTTTTAGTAGATATAAAATAAAAAGCAGAAAAAATAATTACAATAGCAGCAGCAATTTTATAAAAATAATTAAAACGGAAATTTCTGATATTTTGTTTCGGTTTATTATTTTTTATAGCGCTTAACAATCCTTCTGAATTAAATTCAGGAGCTTTTAAGTTTTTAGTAGTAGATTTTATTTTTTTATAGGCAATAAACTCCTTTTCGCTTACTTGTTTTTTAAGCTCTAAGTCTGTTATTTCATTTGCCAGCCATTTTGCTAAAAAGTAATTTTCTTTCATATTGTTAAATCTAATATATAAACAATTAATAACGGTTTTACCCTACTTCGTTTAAATTTCATCAATATTTTTTCTCAAATTTATTAACGCGTTATGGATTCTTTTTTCAACGGCTTTCACTGAAATTCCTAATAATTCAGCAATTTCCTTATATTTTTTCCCATCTATTCTGTGCATTAAAAAAGCAACGCGCTGCGGTTCGGTTAAATTTGAAATTGCCTTTTGTAATTTTGACTCAAATTCTTTTTCTTCTAAAATAAATTCTGGAGATTCATTGGTGAAATCTTTTTTAATAGTGTTTTTATAATTTAATATAACATTCGATTTTGCATAGGCATTTAAAAATAAATTGGTAGCAATAGTAAATAAATACGATTTTGCCTTGGTAGGCAATATTTTACTACAATTTTGCCAAAATTTAAAAAAAGAATCCTGAACTAAGTCTTTAGCTAAATCAGTATTGCCACATTTGTAAAATAAATAATTGAAAAGTAATGTAGAATGATTCCTAAAAAAAACATTAAATTTTTTTTCTTCGCAAAATCCATTTTTCTCATCTTCAATCATTAACCATCAATTTATAATATTTAGAATGTAAATATATATAATTTTTAAAATTAAGGTAGGGTAAATTGAAACTAGTCTGTTTAAATACTAAAACCCACAAAAAGCAATAATTATGAAACTAAAAAATTACTTTTTTATTTTAAGCTTAATTTCTGTATTTCTGTATTCATGTCAATCAGAAGTTTCAACCATTGTACAACCTCAGCAAGATGAGGTTTTAACTCCAAATACCCCTGCGGCTATTTTAATTCAAAAAACAGTAACTAAAGATGGATCTAAAGATAACATTATTGATAATGCAAGTTGTCTTAGCATCCAATTACCTGTAACCGTTATTGTTAATGAGTTGGAAATTGTAATATCTACAGAAGCAGATTACTCTGAAATTGAGGCTGTTTTTGACGAATTTGATTTTGATACAGATCATTTAGATATTATTTTTCCAATTACTATTATTTTAAGTGATTATACTGAAATTACTATTAATAATATGGATGAGTTAGAAAATTATGTTAATGAATGTGGTGGCGAAAATGAACCAGATGACGATATAGAATGCATTGATTTTGTTTACCCAATTACCTTTTCCATTTTTGATTCAGCAAACGAACTTACCGATACTATTTCGGTAGAAAATGACGAACAATTCTATTTATTTTTAGAAGACGTGAATGAAAGTGATATTATTCAAATTAATTTTCCTGTTTCTGTAGTTTTGGCTGATGGAACAGAAAAAACAATAGAAAATATGGATGACTTGGAACATGCCATAGATAATGCACAAAATATGTGTAATGAAGATGATAATAATAATTATAGCGATGACGATTGTGAAAATTGTACAGTAGAGCAAGTTACCGAAATACTTCTTACTTGTAGTTGGATGCCTGATACAGTAAAAATTAATGGGCAAAATAACAGCGAACAATATGCAAATTACGTAATAACCTTTAATGAAGATGGAACTGTTGTTGCTGAAGATAATGGTAATGAATTAGAAGGCACTTGGGTTATTGACCAAACCGACACAGGAATTTTAGTAAAAATTAGTTTTGAAGGATTGTCAGATTTTTCATTTAATTGGAATCTTCATGAATATAATGAAGATCATTCTGAAATTGATTTAACAATTGAAGATAATGAACTTAGTTTAGAAAAAGTATGTTTAGAAGATAAAACATTATTAGAAGACACTTTAAATGAAGGAACTTGGTTAGTAGCTAATTTTGTAAACAATGGAGAGAATGAAACTGAAAATTATAACGATTTTGTATTAGATTTTATGATCGATGGTAATGTTACAGCAACAAAAAATAATGATGTTATTACTGGTACTTGGAAGGTTGTTTACGATAGCGGTAAGTTAAAATTAGTATTGAATTTTAATGATACAATTCCTTTTAATGAATTTAATGAAGATTGGTTAACTGTTGATGTACAAACCGCTAGGGTTGAGGTTAAAAATATTAATAGTGATACAAATGCTGAAAGTAAACTAGTCTTTGAACGATTGTAAAACCCCTCTTAATTAAATGAAAGCCACTTTTTAAGTGGCTTTTTTTTGTTTAAAAAAATAATAACAAGTAGCCATCTTAGTAAAAACCAACTAAAAAATAATTATATTTACAAGTACAACTCATTTATAGATTACTAGTTTTAATTTAAATAGTTAAACAATTTAGTAAATAGATGAAAATCAACAAAATAAAAAATATTTAAAATTGAAAACCTCAGAATTACTTTTAAACCATGCTAATTTAATTGTCGTATCCGCCAATAAAAATGGCCATATAAAATACGTTTCCGCAGCCGCAAAAAAAATAAGCGGCTATAAAACTGAAAATTTGAAAGATGATCTTTGGTGGGAAAATACTTATAGCTCTAAAAAAGAAGGTTTAAATTTTAAAAAAAATGTAATTCAAGTTTTAACAAATAAAGCATCTATTAATCAAAAACCATATGAAAGAAAACTTCATTGTAAAGATGGAAATTATAAGTGGATTGAATGGCGAGATTCTTTAGGTGTAAATAATAATTATGTTTCCGTTGGGGTAGATATTTCTGATTGGAAAAGAAAAGAGGAAAGCAGAATACAATCAGATGCTATATTAAAAAATATACCTTCCATGGTGTTGGTTAGTTCTAAAAAAGGTGAAGTGATTTTTGCTTCACCTTCCGCAGAAAAGATATTAGGGTTTACTTTTGAAGAAATAAAAGGAGAAAATTGGTGGAAAAAAACCTTTCTAAGTAAAAACAAGGCAGAAGATACTAAAGAAGCAATATTAAACCACGTTTTTAATAACGAAAAAACCTATATTGATATATTTAAACAAAAAATTAAAACTAAAAACGGAATAGATACCTGGATTGAGTGGCAGTATTCTAAAGGTGCCAACAATTCTTTTATTTCTATTGGAACAGACATAACAAATCGTATAATTACAGATATTGAATTAAAAAAAGCAAAGGAAGCCGCAGAAGAATCTGTTCAAGTTAAAAACGACTTTTTAGCTAATATGAGTCATGAAATTAGAACGCCATTAAATGCCGTTATCGGTTTTACAGATTTGTTATTAGAAACAAAATTAACCCAAGAGCAAAGAGAGCATTTAGAAACCATGCAAAATTCTGGTGAAATTTTGCTTACCTTAATAAATAACGTTTTAGACCTTTCTAAATTAGAATCTAATAAATTTGAAATAGAGAATATACCATTTAATTTAAATAGAACTTTAAATGAAGTGGTTAAATTAATGAAGGTAAAAGCTGAAGAAAAAGAAATTTTTCTAAATTTAAATATAAGTCCAAATGTACCTGAAGAAGTTGTTAGCGACTCCAATAGAATTAGTCAAATATTACTTAATTTAATTGGTAACGCCATAAAATTTACCGATAAAGGCTCTGTAATAGTTACTCTAAATAAAATTGAAGAAAATGAAAAAGCTTCGATTATTTCTTTTGAAATTAAAGATACAGGTATTGGTATTGTTTCCAATAAAATCAACTCCGTTTTTGGCGCATTTACACAAGCTAAAAGTGATACTTCAAGAATATATGGCGGTACAGGTTTAGGGCTTGCCATTGTTAAAAAATTAATTACCTTGCTTAATGGACAAATAAAAGTTGAAAGTGTTTTTGGTAAAGGAAGTACCTTTACAATGATCTTGCCTCTCCAAAAAGGATCTAAAACCGAAACTAAAGAAGTAGAACGTGAAATTGATACTAAAAACCAAACATTAGGATATTCAATTTTGTTAGTAGAAGATAATAAAACAAATCAGTTACTAGCAAAAACTCGGTTAGAAAGATGGGGTTGCACTGTTGATATTGCAAATAATGGATTTGAAGGCGTAAAAAAAACACAGCAACAATTGTATGATATTATTATGATGGATATTCAAATGCCAGTAATGGATGGTTATGAAGCAACCAAAATAATAAAAAATGATATTTCTGCTGAAGTTTCAAAAACTCCAATTATTGCAATGACCGCTTTTACCTCTAAAACAGAGATAAATAGAGCGTTAGATGCAGGAATGGATGATTATATTTTTAAACCATTTAAACCAGATGAGTTATTTAAAATTCTAAAAAAACATGGAGATAAACCAAAAATTGATAAAGAATTAATAAATACTGAAACTGCTATGGAAGTTGTAAAAAATAATAAATATATAAATCTCGATTTTCTTAAAAAAGAAACCCTTAATGAATCCACTGTAATGGTACTTTTAGTAGAACTTTTCTTTAAAGATTTAAAAGAGTACCTACAAATATTAGAAGTAAAAGTAAAGGAAAAGGATTGGGAATCNTTATATAAAGCAACGCATAAAATTAAACCAAGCATAAGTATGTTTGGAATTGCTAAATTAGAGCCAGTTATTCATACTTTAGAAAAAATATTTAAAGAGGAATCCAATTTAGAAGATATTGATTCTTTAGTAAGAAAATGCAAAACTATTATTGTAAATGTTAAAAGAGAATTAAAGGTTGAACTTAAATCTTTAAAGGAATGAATGAAATAAAAAATATTGTTTTAGCGGAAGATAACTCAACATTATCGCTACTTTTAAAGTTTAGATTGCAAAAAGAAGGTTACAAACCGTTAATTGCTAAAGACGGTAAAGAAGCCATAGAATTAATAGAAGGTAATAAGCCAATATTAATTTTAACGGATATAATGATGCCTTTTGTTAGTGGTTTAGAAGTAATAAGCCATGTTAGAAACAAACTAAATTTAACCACGCCAATTATAGTTTTTTCAGCTGCTGGGCAAGAAGAAATGGTTTTAAAAGCCTTTAATTTAGGTGCAACCGATTTTATGGCAAAACCTTTTAGTCCAAACGAATTAATAATCAGGATTAAACGTTTATTAGCTTAATTTCAAAATCATTTTAAATTGGAAGTATATAAAATCCTTCAAAATTATTTTCAACAACTGCCAATTGAATTACAATTGGTTTGGGTTTTGAGTGCTGTTTTGGGTATTGTAGCGTTAATATTTATTGCTTATTTAAAAATTTTAAGAAATTCTTTACGTAATAAAGAAGCTTTGAAATTAAAATATTTAAATAATTGTGAAGGATTGTTATTATCCTTTTTGTTTGAAGAGGATTCTAAAGATAAGCTAAGTGAAAAGCAAAATGAATTTATAAATACTGTAAAAAATAAAAGTAACGATAGCTTTAGAAGAGAAGTTATTTTAGAAACCTTATTAAAACTAAAAAATGAAGTTTCTGGCGAAATTGAATCTGCAATTCAAGAAGTGTATTTAAAATCTAATTTAAAAGATTATGCCTATTTAAAGCTTAAAAGTAAAAAATGGTATATAATAGCAAATGGTATTAAAGAACTTACTCAATTTAAAGTAAAAGAAGCTTATCCTGAAATTAAAAAACTAATAAAACATCCAACTAAAGAAGTCAGAAAAAAAGTTCAACTATATCTAGTTAGTTTATTTCATTTTAAAGGGTTAGAATTTTTATCTACTTTAAAAACAGAATTATCGGAGTGGGATCAAATTGAATTATTAGAAGAACTAAAATATTTAGATAATCAGGAAATCCCTGAAATTACAGGATGGCTTAATTCCAAAAATAATTCCGTTGTTATGTTTGCTTTAAAATTGGTGAAAATTTATAATAAATATGAAGATGTAAATACACTTATTCAATTATTAAATCATAAAACAAAAAAAATCAGATTACAGGTAATTGAAGTGCTAACTCATTTACAAGTGTTAGATGCTAAAGATATATTAAAAAGTAATTTTAAAAATTACAGTAAAGAAGAACAGATTGCAATTTTTAAATTGTTAGATAATATTTACGAACCAACAGATGAAAAATTCATCTTAGAAAATTGTAATAATAACAATTTTGAAATTCAATTTTTAGCTTTAAAAATGTTGAAGTCTTTAAATGAGGAAAAATTCATAAAGATTTTGAATACTAAAAGAAATTTAAAACAACATCCTATTTTAAATTTTGTTCAAAACAATTAATATATGAATACAACTACCTTAAACGCAATTATACAAGTAATTCATTATTTATTTTTTAGCTATGCTTTTTTAGCTATTTTTTCATATATAGTTTTATCTATTATTTCTGCTTTTGAAACCGTTGATTATTTTAAAAAAAATAGTTTTGTAAACTATAAAAAAATACTTTCTTCCAATATTGCGCCTTCCATTTCAATTATTGCGCCTGCATACAATGAAAGTTTAAATATTGTTGAAAATGTTAGATCTTTATTGTCAAATCATTACGCCAATTACGATGTTATAATAGTAAATGATGGAAGTAAAGATAATAGCTTGGAATTGCTTATAAAGGCTTATGATTTGGTTAACATTAAATACCTAATCAATCCACAACTAAAAACGCAACCTCTTCGTAACGGAGTTTTTAAATCTACCAACCCAGCTTTTGAAAAGTTGATTGTTATTGATAAAGAAAACGGAGGAAAAGCAGACGCTTTAAACATGGGCTTAAATATTAGTAAAAGTAAATATGTAGCTTGTATTGATGTAGATTGTTTGTTGTTGGAAGATGCTTTGCAGAAAATGGTAAAACCTTTTTTGGAAGCAACCAATAAAAAAGTAGTTGCTACAGGTGGTGTTATAAGAATTGCAAATAATAGTATTATAAAAGACGGAAAATTAATTAAAGTTAATTTACCTAATAAACTAATTGAAAAAGCTCAAATATTAGAATATTTAAGATCGTTTTTACTAGGAAGAATGGCTTGGAGTCGTTTAAACGGTTTACTTGTTATATCTGGAGCATTTGGTATGTTCGATAAAAAAATAGCCATTGAAGTTGGAGGTTACGACACTTCCACCGTTGGTGAAGATATGGAAATAATTGTTAGGATGAGAAGGCAATTAGAGGAGAAAAATGCAAATTATAAAGTTGCATATATTCCTGATCCATTGTGTTGGACNGAAGCACCTGATAATTATAAAATATTTATATCTCAAAGAAATAGATGGACCAGAGGAACCATTGAGGTTTTAAGGAAACACCGAAAATTAGCTTTTAATCCTAAATATAGAAATTTAGGGTTATTAAGTTATCCGTATTGGTTAATTTTTGAGAGATTTGCACCTGTAATAGAAGTTATTGGTATTGTTTATTTTGGTATTTTAATTGCTTTAAGAGAAGTAAAATGGGATTACGCCTTAGCCTTTTTCATTTTAGCGTACTGCTTTACTATTTTATTATCCTTAGGAGCAATATATTCTGAAGAATTAACCTATCATCAATATAAAAAAAAGGGAACCGGATTTAAATTGATACTAATAAGTTTTTTAGAACCTTTTGTACTCCATCCGTTTATTTTGTATGCTGCGGTTAGAGGTAACCTAGACTATTTTTTTAATAAAAAGAAAAAATGGGGAGAAATGACTAGAAAAGGAATGGGTAATATTAACAAATAATATTATTAATTTATGAGTATGAAAATTAAATTTTCAGAATTGTTGTCTAAGTATTATTATCTGTTATTTACTGTATTAATAATAGTGTGGATTGGTAGTTTTACAGAATGGATTTTAACGGATTATAATGAAAGGTTTTTAAAGTTTAGTGTTCTTAGTTACAAATTTTTAAATGATTTTTGGGCTGTTGTAATTTTAGGAATTGTTTTACTTCCAATATTTTGGTTAGGAAGTATACTTTTTAAAAAACGAATTATTTCTGTTTTTCAAATAGTGTTTTTATTAATTTTACTAGTACAAGTATCTCTAATAAAATATAGTTTAACCACTCATATTAACCTTGGAGCCGATTTATTAGGATATTCATACAACGATATTTACATAACGGTAACCTCAACAGTTTCATTTTCTTTTTTAACTATTTTACCCTTTTTAATGCTTGTTGGTTTCTTCTATGGAATATACTGGTTACTAACAAAATGGATGTCAAATTCTCAGGTTTTAATTGTTACCATTTTATTAATTTTACTGTTTGGTAGTTTAAAACTAATATTGCCAAAGGCTTCTTACGAGTTGTTTCAGAATAAAACACAGTATTTAACTACCGATATTATTGATTTTCAAACTGAAAAGTACAAAACTAATGCAAATTTATATAGTAGAAATGATTATCCTTTATTAGAATCTAATTCTAAAATAAAAGATGTTCTAAAACCTTTTTTTAATAATTCAGAAACCAAGCCAAATATTGTTATTATTATAGTAGAAGGCTTAGGTGGAGAATTTATTGGAAATCATAACTATGCTGGTTTTACACCATATTTAGATTCGTTAATACCTAAATCTTTGTATTGGGAAAATTTTGTAAGTAATGCCGGAAGAACTTTTGGGGTTTTACCATCTTTAACGGCTTCTTTACCCTTTGGAGATAAAGGGTTTTTAGAAATTCCAGTAACACCTTCGCATATATCATTATTAAGTGTGTTAAAAGCTAATGGTTATACAACTTCATATTATTGTGGAGACCCATCAAGTTTTGATAGAAAAATTAATTTTTTAGAGTACAATCAAATAGATGATGTAATAGATGAAAGTAAATACGGCCCAGAATACAAAAAAACGGAAGCTAATGAAGGCGGATTTTCTTGGGGTTATCCTGATGAAGAAATATTTAAAAAAATGTTAGCTTCAATGCAACATAAAAAAATACCAAGGTTAGATATTGTTATGACGCTTTCTAATCATGAGCCATTTATATTTCCTAACAAACAAAAATTTGTTGAAAAAGTAGATAGTATTTTAAATTCAGAAAGGGATTTAAAAATAAGTAAAGAAAAAGTACTAGAATATAAAGATATTTTTGCAAGCTTATTATACACCGATGCTTCTATTAAAAAATTTATGGAAGAATATTCTAAAAGACCCGAATACCAAAATACTATTTTTATTATTACAGGTGATCATAGACTTATACCAATTACCCAAAAAGACAAACTATGTCGTTTTCATGTGCCTCTTTTTATTACAAGCCCATTGTTAAAAAAAACTGCAACATTTAAATCGGTCTCATCTCATTGGGATATTACACCAAGCTTGCTTTCCTATTTATTGAATAATTATAAAATGAATCCTTTAGATGAAGTTTCATGGATAAGTAAAGGATTAGATACAGCAAAACAATTTAGAAACATACATCAAATTGCATTTATGCGTTATAAAGGTAAGATTAATGATTTTATGTTTAAGGATTATTTGTATTCCGCAGGAAATTTATATAAAATCAATAATCATTTTGGAATCTTTAAAGTAAAAGAAGATAAACTTTTAGAAGCAATAAAAGATTCGTTAAATAAATTTAAAAACCTAAATGCCTATTTAACCAAACGAGATAAAATTTATCCAGATTCGTTAAATGTGTATAGAAAGCCAAATTTCATCTTTACGGAAAATGAAAAAGAAATTATTAAAAAGTTAACAAAAGATTTAGATTTTGATCAAATATTTTCTATTGCCAGAGAAACAGCATTTAAAAAAGACTATAAAACAGCACAATTATTGTGTAATTACCTTTTAAATGAATTACCAAATCATGCCGATGCACGAACTTTAAAGGGTAGAACTTTTGCTTGGAATGGGGAATACAAAAAAGCGGAAATTGAATTTTTAAATGTTTTAAAAAGAAATCCGTATTATTCTGATGGTTACTTAGCACTTTTAGATTTATATTGGTGGTCTGATCAAGATAAAAAAGCTATTGCTATTTATAATAAAGCATTAAAAAATAAAATTGAAAATCCGGATGTTAGTTTTAAAATGGCTAAAGCTTTTAAAAGAATGAAAAAAATGGAACAATCTAAAAACACCATAGATAGTTTATTATTAAAATATCCTGACAATAATAATTATAAATCATTTAAACAATCGTTGAAAAACTAATGTCAAAATCTATCCTAATTTTTTATATAACATTAATACTGTTCTCCATAAATGGAGTTGCTCAGCAAAAAGTATTTACTGGAAACCCAGATACCGCATTTAAAGTTGCCAGAGAGCTTGCCTTTAATAAACACAGAAAGCAGGCGCAAGATTCCTTGTTATTAATTTTAACAAAATACCCTAATTATAATGATATTAGAGCTTTTTTAGCCAGTACATATTCTTGGGATGGGAATTATAATAAAGCACGAAAAGAATTTATGAAGGTGCTTAATAACGATTCAAAAAGAAAAACTACATGGGTTGCAGCTATTAACAATGAATTATGGAGTGAGTCTCCTTTTAAAGCTTTGGAAATAACTTCTTTAGCTTTAAAAAATTTTCCAAATGATGAGGATATTTTATTACTAAAAGCAAAAGCCCAACAAAATGGTAAAAACCCTGAAGAAGCATTAACAACCATCAATAAAATTGTGAATTCCAATCCAAAAAACCAAAAGGCAGTTGCATATCAAAAAAGTTTAATGAACACATTGAGTTACAATACCGTTGGCTTAAAATCTTCAGTAGATTTATATTCAGATGTTTTTGACCCAATGCAATTACACACTATAAAATATAGTCGACAAACTAAGTACGGAAGTATAATTGCAAAAATGAATTTAAGTAGAAGATTTCAGGAAAATGGAGTGCAATTTGAAGTGGATTTGTATCCTAGAATAACCGAAGGTTTATATGCCTATGTAAATGCTGGTTTTGCAAACACCTTTTTATTTCCAGATTTTAGGTATGGAGCAGAATTGTACAAATCCTTACCTAAAAGTTTTGAAATTTCTGCTGGTTTTAGAGCCTTAAAATATAGTGAAACAACTACTATTTATACCGGTTCTATTGGTTGGTACACTGGTAATAGTTATTGGGCTTTTAGAACATATATAACACCAAACGATAATGGAAGTAGCAAATCAGGAACCTTAAATTATCGTAAATATAGAAGTGATGCAAATAATTATTTTAGCATTTCTTTAGGAATGGGATTCTCACCAGAAATTGACCGATTTAATTTTAATGGAAATGAAAATACTATTGTTAATCTAAACTCTCAAAAAATTGCAGCGGGTTATTATTTTTCCTCAAAAAACGATAAAAATTTATGGGGAACTACTTTTGGATTAACACATCAGGAAATTACTTTTGATATAGGAAATTATTTTTGGATTTATTCTTTATCCGCCTCTTGGGAAATTAAATTCAGGTAAAATAAATAGCGATCACAGATAGTTTCCTATATATTTAAAAGGATAAAATATGGGGTATTAAATGTATAATATTTCATAATTTGTCTGTTCGAACTCAGTCGAGAACTAAATCAAATATAAATAGGTTTCGACTGTGCTCAATCTGAAACTAACAAAGAGAATCACATTATTTGAAATAGGAAATTATCTACTAAACTTTAAAAATATATTAATAAAAATGGCAATTGAAATTGAACGAAAATTTTTAACTAAAGGTAATTTTAAAAAACACGCTGTTAAAAGTTATAACATTTCTCAAGGTTTTTTATCTACCGTTCCTGAACGTACGGTTAGAATAAGAATAAGAGATAATAAGGCATTTATTACTGTTAAAGGTATTGGAAATGAATCTGGACTAACCCGTTTTGAATGGGAAAAAGAAATTGAAATAGAAGAAGCAGAGAAATTATTACAACTTTGCGAACCAACTGTAATAAAAAAAACGCGCTATATTGTTCCAGCAAATAATGATTTGTTTTTTGAGGTTGATGAATTTTTTGAAGATAATAAAGGATTAGTAATTGCTGAAATAGAATTACCTACTGAAAACACAAGTTTTAATAAGCCAGATTGGTTAGGTAACGAAGTAACAGGAAAAATTAAATATTATAACGCTATGCTTTCTAAAAAGCCATTTTTAAAATGGTAAATTAAGTGTATCTTGTAAAAAAAAGGTTTAAAAAAGAATATGTTAGAATTTGCAGGGATTGTTATATTAGGGATTATTGCTCAGTGGTTTGCTTGGAAATTTAAAATTCCAGCAATACTTCCATTAATTTTAATTGGTTTAGCCGTGGGCCCGTTTTCTACCTATTTTACCGAAAATGGAGCTAAACTTATTGAACCCGTTTGGAATGGAACAGAAGGATTATTTCCAGGAGAGCGACTTTTTAATTTTGTATCGCTTGCAATTAGTATCATTTTATTTGAAGGAGGATTAACCTTAAAAAAAGAAGAAATTATTAATGTTGGACCGTCTATAGTTAAATTAATAACTTTAGGTGCAGCCGTAACTTTTTTTGGAGGCGGTATTGCTGCACATTATATATTCCATTTAAGTTGGCAAGTGTCATTTTTATTTTCTGCTTTAATAATTGTAACCGGACCAACCGTAATTGCACCGATTTTACGCAATATTCCTCTTAAAAAAAATGTTTCAGCAGTTTTAAAATGGGAAGGAATTTTAATTGACCCAATTGGAGCTTTAGTTGCGGTACTAGTTTTTGAATTTATTGTAGTTGGTGAAGGATATAATTATACCAAAGATGCTTTAATTGAGTTCGGAAAAATTGTAATTATTGGCTTATCTATTGGGTTTACAGCAGCTTATGCGTTGTATTATTCCATAAAACATAAATTTATTCCTCATTATTTATTAAATGTAGTAACCTTAGCTTGGGTGTTGGCAGTTTTTGTGTTGTCTGATTTATTTGCTCATGAATCTGGTCTTTTAGCCGTAGTGGTTATGGGAATGGTTTTAGGCAATATGAAAGTAAAAGAACTAAAAGATATATTATATTTTAAAGAATCATTAAGTGTTTTATTAATTTCAATACTGTTTATTTTATTGGCGGCAAATATTAATATTAAAGATTTGTTGATGTTATATAATTGGAAAACACTAGCTCTATTTGGAATTGTAATTTTAGTTTTAAGACCAATTTCTGTTTTTTTAAGCACTTCTCATTCCGAGTTAAAACTTAATGAAAAGCTATTTATTAGTTGGGTTGGTCCAAGAGGAATTGTTGCAGCTGGTATTGCTTCTTTATTTGGATTAAGGTTAGTTATGACAGGCGAGCCTGGTGCTGAACTAATTACGCCACTAGTTTTTATGATAGTTTTAGGTACTGTTTTATTAAATGCTACCACTGCACGTGTTGTTTCTAAAATTACTAAAGTGTATTTAGATTCTTCCGATGGAATTTTAATGGTTGGAGCATCCAATTTTGCACGTTTAATTGCAACATATCTTATCAAAAATAATAGAAGAGTTGTTTTGGTAGATAGTAATGTAAGCAATATTGAAAAAGCTAAACTTCTTGGGATAGAAGCTTTTGAAGGCGATGTGTATTCTGATGAATTGATTGAAAATGTTGAATTAAATGATATTGGATTTTTATTGGCTTTAACAGGAAGCCCAACAATTAATTCATTCGTTATTGATAAATACGAATCAAGTTTGGGAGAACAAGGAACTTTTCGTTTAATTTCTTCTGAAGAAATGATGCAAGATAATTTAAAACCAAAAAGTGGGCTTTTTTGTGAAACAGATGATTTTATTAATTTGAGTGAAGTTGTTCGTGATTTTCCTTTTATGAACGAAGTAACTATTACTTCTGAAGAACACTTCAAAAAATTATTAAAGCAATTAAAACAAGAAAAAATTTCAATTCCACTACTTTTAAAAGATAATCAAAATGGAATACATTTAATTCCTTCATTAACTAATTCCTTTAAAGTTGAAAAAGGAAATGAACTAGTTTACTTAGGGAAAAAAATAATCTAATTTCCCTAAATTTAATATAAAGACTGCTAACCTGAGTTAGATGTAAGGTTGACGTACTGTTTCGTATTTGTGACTAAAATGAAGCAATCTCTTGACACAATTCAATTAAAACGCCATTAGTAGTTTTTGGATGTAAAAAAACAACAAGTTTATTGTCGGCTCCTTTTTTTGGTATTTCATTAAGTATAGTAAATCCTTCTTTTTTTAATCGTTTAACCTCAATTAAAATATCATCTACTGCAAAAGCAATATGATGCACTCCTTCTCCCTTTTTTTCTAAAAATTTTGCAATTGGACTATCTTTATTGGTAGCTTCTAACAATTCAATTTTATTGTTTCCTATTTTAAAAAATGAAGTTTTAACACCTTCGCTTTCAACTGCTTCTATTTTATAATGTTTTTCTCCAAAAATACTTGAAAAAATTTCATTAGATTTTTCTAAATCCTTAACCGCAATACCTATATGTTCAATTTTATTCATCCTTGTAAAATTTGTATTTCAAAAATACTGAAAAAAACCGGTAACTATTTTATCCTATTTAAAAACAACTTTTATGTTTATTTAATCGTTATTTTTGCAGCATGGAAACAAACAGACAAAAAAAAATAGCAGGCGTTTTACAAAAAGATTTAGCCGATGTATTGCAACGTGCTGCCCATGACGGCATGAAGGGAGTAATAATATCTGTAACTAAAGTACACGTAACTTCCGATTTATCGCAAGCTAAAGTGTATTTAAGTGTTTTCCCACAAATAAAACGTGACATTATTTTAAAAGGAGTTCAAGAAAATTCTTCCACTATTAGATACGAAATGGCCAAACGAACCCGAAATCAATTAAGAAGAATGCCCGAGTTATCTTTTTTTATAGATGATAGTTTAGATTATATTGAAGATATTGATAAGGCTTTAAAAGGCGAAAAAGGCAATCCTATTAAAAATCCAGACTTGCTATCTAAGCGTCAAAAAAAATAATTTGAACTTTTCTTTGTACATAGCAAAGCGCTACTTGTTTTCAAAAAGTAGTAATAATACTATTAACATTATTACTCTAATTGCCGGTATTGGAGTAATTGTTGGAAGTTTAGCTTTGTTTATTGTACTTTCTGGTTTTTCTGGGCTTAGAACTTTTAGTGTTGGATTTTTAAACACTTCTGATCCTGACCTAAAAATAACTGCGGTTAAAGGAAAATCTTTTGTTTTAAACAATACTATAAAATCGGTTTTAGAGCAAGAAAATGGCGTTTTAAATTATTCTAAAGTAATTGAAGAACGTGCTTTTTTTGAATACAATAAAAAAACACATATTGCTTATATAAAAGGTGTTGACTCTAATTATATTAACGTAAATAGTATGGATACTACCATTTATATTGGCACTTGGCTCGATAAAAATATTCCTTATGGCTCGGTAATTGGAAATGGTATTTCAAACATTTTATCCGTAGGTGTTTTCGATTTTATTGAACCGCTTACTATTTATGTTCCTAAACCTGGAAAAGGATATATTATGAATCCTAAAAATGCTTTTTCCAAAATAAATACGCAACCAATAGGTATATTTGCCTTAACAGATGATTTGGATAAAAAATTTACGTTTGTTCAACTAAATGTAGCACAACAATTATTGAATTATAAAGAAAACCAGATTTCTGCAATTGAGTTAAAAGTAGATAATCCAAACTCTTTAGAGGATGTTCAAAATTCCTTAAGTAAAAAACTTGGAAATAAATTTACTATTAAAAATCGCAAACAATTAAATGCTGTTTTTTACAAAATGTTAAACACAGAAAATCTCACTTCTTATTTAATATTTACTCTTATTTTAATAATTGCACTTTTTAATGTTATTGGTGCAGTAATTATGATGATTTTAGAGAAAAAAGACAATTTAAAAACGCTTTATAATTTAGGTGCAAACATTAAACAAATAAAAAAAGTGTTTGTTTTACAAGGTTTTTTACTAACCTTTTTTGGAATGTTAATTGGCGTTGGTACAGGAATATTATTAGTATTGTTACAAAAAAAATATCATTTATTTATGATAACTAAACACCTTTCTTATCCAGTAGAGTTAACTTTTTTTAATGTTTTTACAGTTATGGCAACTATTTTAATTTTAGGATATTTGGCGTCTAAAATTGCAAGTAGTAGAATTTCAAAAAAATTAGTTGAAGCTTAATTTTTATTCTGGTTTTTTAAACACAAACAATTTATTTTCTTTATCACTAACTACATATAATTGCTGATTATAAACTGCAATTCCTTCTGGTTTTTTAACCGGAATCTTATATTTCTCTAGAACTTCTCCTAAATAATTTACTTTAAAAATAGCTTTTGATTCATCGCTAACCACCCAAAAACAATTTTCAATTTCATCAAAACAAATTCCGGAAACATCGCCACTAAAATTTAGTTTATAAATTTTTATAATTTCTTTATTCTTAGAAAGCTGAATTAATTCTCTAGGTTTCTTTTCATTTAATAAATAAAAGCGCCCAGTTGTAGGATGAAAACATACACCTTCAAGTCCGCTGTTTTTAAAATTTTGTTCTCCTTTAATTTTAATTTCAGAAAGCACATTACCAAAAATATCTAATTGAATTAACTTTCTTTTGGCTTCACTAACAATCCAAATATTTGCCTTATCATCAAAAGTAATACCTTCTAAATCTTTAAACTTGGTTTTTATTTCTCCTTTTATTTCTCCGGTCAGCGAAGTTTTATAAATGGTACCGTTTTGGTCGCTTACAATAAATAAATGATTATTAAAAAAAGCCACACCTGAAGGGTCAGGAATTAATAAATTAAATGTAGAAACAGGCTTTAATTTCATCTTTTTATTAGAATTAAAATTACAAGATACCATAATACAAAAAACTAAATAAAGTGCTTTTTTCAAACTTCGGTTTTAAGCAAATTTTTGAAGTACTTCATCAAAAACATCGTAAACCGCCTGTGCAGAATCTGAAGTAACCATTTTTAAACGATATTCTTTAAAATGCGGAATTCCTCTAAAATAATTACTGTAATGTCGTCTGGTTTCCATTACGCCAACAATTTCATTTTCTTTCCAATCAATTTCCATTTGCAAGTGCCTTTTTGCCATGGCAACACGTTCTGCAATAGTTATTTCTGGTAAATGCTCACCTGTTTTAAAAAAATGTTTTACTTGCTTAAAAAACCATGGATTTCCAATACTTGCTCTTCCAATCATAGCGCCGTCAAGTCCATATTCATCGCGCATTTCCATAGCGCGTTCCGGAGTATTAACATCGCCGTTTCCAAAAACAGGAATATGCATTCTTTGATTGTTTTTAACCTCTGCAATAAAACGCCAATCTGCTTCTCCTTTATACATTTGAGCTCTGGTTCTGCCATGAATTGATATAGCTTTACAACCCACATCTTGCAAACGTTCTGCAACTTCAACAATTTTTATGGAATCCACATCCCATCCCAACCTGGTTTTTACAGTAATTGGCAAATTGGTTTGTTTTACCATGGCATCGGTTAGCTTTACCATTAAATCGATATCTTTTAAAATACCGGCTCCTGCGCCTTTACTTACAACTTTTTTAACCGGACAACCAAAATTAATATCGATAATATCTGGTTTAGATTGCTCCACAATTTCTACGGTTTTAATCATGGAATCTAAATTTGCACCAAAAATTTGTATGCCAACCGGACGTTCTTTTTCATAAATATCTAGTTTTTTTCTACTTTTTGCAGCATCACGTATTAACCCTTCCGAAGAAATAAACTCTGTATATACCAAATCTGCTCCTTGCTCTTTACACAACGCTCTAAATGGCGGATCACTTACATCTTCCATAGGTGCTAATAAAAGCGGAAAATCGGGTAATTCTATGTTTCCAATTTTAATCAATACATTAATTTTAGTGTGCAAAATTAAGGATTTATTTTTATTTGGGCGTTTCCTTTCAGGTCGGGCTTTCCGCTATATCTTTTTTTTATTTCACTTTGTTACATTGCAAAAAAGGATATCACTACTATCCCTAACGCAAAAGCCATTTCACTAATTAAATAAAAGGTTAAATAGATGATTTTCGTAAAATCAACTTTCACCCTTTGTAGCTTCAAATTAAATTGTATTTTTAGCCTGTAATAAATATCTTTTATGAAATATTCTTTTTTAATTCTACTAATATCATTAGCATTTACAGGTTGCAAAAAAACAGACAACAAAAACTCTTCCGATGCTAAATCTGGCGCAACGGTTTTAGCTAACGTTATCCATTATCCACAAGAAAAACATTTAAAAAATATTAAGCAGCTAACTTTTGGTGGGGACAATGCAGAAGCTTATTGGAGTTTTGATAATACCAAATTGGTTTTTCAATCTAATAACAAAAAATGGGGATTAAATTGTGATCAAATTTTTACTATGGATGCCTCAAAACCATTAGATAGTACAGAAATTCCTCAACAAATTAGTACTGGTTTTGGAAGAACAACTTGCAGCTATTTTTTACCTGGAGATTCCACAATAATTTACGCTTCTACACATTTAGCAAGTAAAGATTGCCCACCAGTTCCTAAAAAAGAAGATTATGGCAACAAATATATTTGGCCCGTTTATAAAGGATATGATATTTTTATAGCAGACACCAACGGAAAACAATTAAAACAACTAACTTTTAAAGATGGTTATGATGCTGAACCAACAGTTTCCCCAAAAGGTGATAAAATAGTTTTTACCTCTACAAGAACTGGAGATTTAGAATTATTTACTATGAATATTGATGGTAGTAATGTGAAACAAGTTACTCATGAATTAGGGTACGATGGTGGCGCATTCTTTTCTCCTGATGGAACCAAATTACTTTTTCGGTCTTCTCGTCCAAAAACAGAAATTGAAATTAAAGAATATAAAAAGTTACTAGCTCAAGGGCTTGTACAACCAACCAATATGGAATTATACATTTGTAATGTAGATGGTTCTAATTTAAAAAAAATTACAAATTTAGGAAATGCAAATTGGGCCCCATTTTTTCATCCTTCAGGTAAAAAAATTATTTTTTCATCTAATCATAAAACCAATCATAGTTTTAATTTATTTATGATTAATGTTGACGGAACTGGCTTAGAACAAATTACTTACGACGCTGTTTTTGATGCATTCCCTATGTTTTCACCTGATGGTAAAAAACTAGTATTCTCTTCAAATAGAAATAATTACGGAACTCATGATACCAATTTATTTGTTGCAGATTGGGTAGAATAATTTATTAATTATGGCAAAAACATATAATTGGGCAATTTTAGGCTGTGGGCATATTGCAGAAAAATTTGCTTTAGAGCTTAAGGAACTACCAAACGCAAATTTATATGCTGCAGCTTCCAGAAAATTAAATAATGCAAAGCATTTTGCCTCTAAATTCAACTTTAAAAAAGCATATGGTTCTTATGCTGAAATGGTTAACGACCCAAATGTTGACGTGGTTTATATTGCAACACCGCATGCTTTTCATTTAGAGCATACCTTATTTTGTTTACAACATAAAAAAGCAGTGTTATGTGAAAAAGCATTTGCCATAAATTCAAATGAAGTAAAACAAATGATTGCTTCATCCAAAGAAAATAACACCTTTTTAATGGAGGCTTTTTGGGTAATTTTTAGACCAAAACTTAAAAAAGTAATAGAATTAATAAAAACTGAAAATTTAGGAAAGCTCAATTTTGTAAAATCCGACTTTCATTTTAATTCCGAATACCATCCAAAAAATCGACTTTATAATATAGAACTGGGTGGCGGTTCGTTACTTGATATTGGTATTTATCCTGTTTTTACTGCGATGACATTATTAGGCATACCCAACAAAATAAAAGCAATTCCACATTTTAGTCCAACTGGTTCAGAAGAAAGCATTTCTATGCTGTTCAATTATAAAAATGGTGCAACTGCTGTTTTAACCTCTAGTTTTAATTCCTATAATAAAAACGAATCTGAATTGTGTTTTGAAAACGGCATTATAAAATATGAACGATTTTCAGAAAACCCAATTTCAGTATTTAAAAATGGAGAAAGAAAAGAAATCACTTTTGAGTCCAATAAAAATTTAGGATATAAATACGAAGCAATTCACGTTATGGATTGTTTAGACAAAAACATCATTGAAAGCCCTATTTTAACTAATATGGTTAGTTTAAATTTAATGGGGATTTTAGATGACGTTAGAAAAAAAGCAAATATTGTTTACCCAAAACATGACCTTAATTAATTTTCATTTTCAGAACAAATAATTAATTACCTTTGCGCACATAAAGAAGCTCGGAAAACGAAGTATGAAACACATTAGGAATTTTTGCATTATTGCACATATAGATCACGGAAAAAGTACACTTGCGGATAGGTTATTAGATTTTACAGGTTCAGTAACGGATAGAGAAAAACAAAACCAATTATTAGATAATATGGATTTGGAGCGTGAACGTGGCATTACCATTAAAAGTCACGCCATTCAAATGGATTATGTTTTTGAAGGAGAACCGTACGTTTTAAATTTAATTGACACTCCTGGTCATGTAGATTTTTCGTATGAAGTTTCTCGTTCTATTGCTGCTTGTGAAGGCGCTTTACTAATTGTAGATGCGGCACAAAGTATTCAGGCTCAAACCATATCTAATTTATATTTAGCATTAGAAAATGATTTAGAAATAATTCCTGTTTTAAATAAAGTAGATTTGCCTAGTGCAAACCCAGAGGAAGTAACTGATGATATTGTTGCTTTATTAGGTTGTGATCCTGAAGAAGTTATTCACGCAAGTGGAAAAACTGGTTTTGGCGTTGAAAATATTTTAGAAGCTATTATTACAAAAGTCCCTGCACCTCAAGGTAATGTTAATAAACCATTACAAGCATTAATTTTTGATTCTGTTTACAATTCATATCGTGGCGTTGAAACTTATTTTAGAGTTTTAAATGGCGAAATTAAAAAAGGACAGCGCGTTAAGTTTATGGCTACCGAAAAAGTGTATAACGCTGACGAAGTTGGTACTTTAAAACTAAATCAAATACCAAAACAAAGTATTAAAGCTGGTGATGTTGGTTATTTAATTACTGGTGTTAAAACAGCCAGTGAAATTAAAGTTGGCGATACTATTACCGATGCTATAAATCCAACACAAAATAGCATTGACGGCTTTGAAGATGTAAAACCTATGGTTTTTGCAGGTATTTATCCTGTGGAAACGGAAGATTATGAAGAGCTCAGAAATTCTATGGAAAAGTTGCAATTAAATGATGCTTCTTTAGTTTTTACTCCTGAAAGTTCTGCTGCTTTAGGATTTGGATTTAGATGCGGCTTTTTAGGAATGCTTCATTTAGAAATTATACAAGAACGATTAGAACGTGAGTTTGATATGATAGTAATTACTACCGTACCAAACGTATCGTATCACGCATTTACAAACAAACACCCTGATAAACCTGTTTTGGTAAATAACCCTTCCGATTTACCAGAACCATCTAAAATAAATAGGGTTGAAGAACCTTATATAAAAGCATCTATTATTACTAAAGCCGATTTTGTTGGTCCGGTAATGAGTTTATGTATTGAAAAACGTGGACAAATAACCAACCAAAATTATTTAACTCCTGAACGAGTAGAATTAACTTTTGATATGCCTTTATCAGAAATTGTTTTCGATTTTTATGATCGATTAAAAACCGTTTCAAAAGGTTATGCTTCTTTTGATTATCATCCAATAGGGATGAAAGTTTCTAAATTAGTTAGGGTAGATATATTATTAAATGGCACGCCAGTTGATGCTTTATCGGCTTTAATTCACGCAGATAATGCTTATAATATTGGTAAAAAAATGTGTGAAAAATTACGACAATTAATTCCTCGTCAACAGTTTGACATTCCAATTCAGGCAGCTATTGGAGCAAAAATTATTTCGCGTGAAACGGTAAAAGCTTTAAGAAAAGATGTAACTGCAAAATGTTATGGTGGCGATATTTCACGTAAACGAAAATTGTTAGAAAAACAGAAAAAAGGTAAAAAACGAATGCGACAAGTTGGTAATGTAGAAATTCCTCAACAAGCATTTATGGCAGTTTTAAAACTAAATGATTAAACCTTCTTTAAACTTACTATATTTTTAGAGTAAAATTTTTCCATTTGTATTATTTTTTTAAAAATACATAGAGAATAATAATTTTTTATAAAAAAATTACTTTACCCCAATGCAATTAGAGTGGGCAAATCTATATTAGCAAAATCAAATACAAAAATTGCGAAATTTTAAAGTTTTTGATACATCATTGCAAGTGTCATTCTGAATGGAGTGAAACAAAATGAAGAATCTCAACATTGCAATACAAAAATAAATGTTTAACTTTAAATTTTAAAAAATGAAAAATATTCTACTAGAATGTTATCATCAAACGAAAAAATTAACATCTGTGGAGAAAGTGATTTTTTTAACGATTTAATGGAAGATATTGGATCTATTGTTGGGTGTATTGTAGATATTGTTAGCAACGTGGAATCAAACAGACCTGTTCACGACGGTACAGAAATGCCAACTAATGGTTTCAAATTTTAATATTAACCTGTTTATAATCAATAGCGTAAATATTTACGCTATTGATTTAATTAATAACTCACTATGGAAGATCAAAATAAAAAAATTGAAGAATTAGAAAAACAAATATCTAAACTAAAAAAAGAAAAACTGTTTTTAACTATATTTGTTATTATGGTATTTATTATTCAATTATACGATATTTTGGCTAGGTAATTAGTTAAATTAAAATGCCTAATCGAGCAAATTTATTTATAGAACTAAATATTTTACGTATGGCAACTCAAATATCCGCAATCCTTTTGTCTTTATTATAAATAAGTTTAAATTAGTTCATTATATACTTTTATTTCTTAAAAAATAATTTAATGAATTTTATAGATAAAGTTGACAACATTTTCCCAAAGAAATCAATAATTAAATTTATTTTAATCTATTTCATTTTTATTTTACTTTTTTTTATAATTCCTTCTGGTGTTTTCGAGAAAATTTTCTCTCCAGTTGGCTTATCTAAAAATCCAATATCCAAAATTAATGATATTCAAAATATTATTTTGTTAACCGTTATTACTGGTCCTATTATAGAAACTTTAATTTTTCAATATTTTTTAATAAAAGGACTTTATTTATTAATAGAAAATGAAAACTTTTAGAAAAACAGAAAAAAGGTAAAAAACGAATGCGACAAGTTGGTAATGTAGAAATTCCTCAACAAGCATTT
>JGI24024J18818_10000006_pt1 | contig 51677 bp, 56 predicted proteins | sample Cruoilmetagenom2_FD_18818 | JGI IMG/M metagenome (IMG submission 18818) | reverse complement strand
CTTTAAAAAAAGGTTTTATAGAGTGGTTGGTTGCTACTAATACAGATGTAATTTGCCTTCAAGAAACAAAAGCTCATAAAGAACAGTTAGATTTAANTTTGTTTGAAAACGCTGGNTATATTTATCATTATTGGTTTTCTGCACAAAAAAAAGGGTACAGTAGCGTTGCTATTTTATCTAAAACAAAACCAAATCATGTAGAATATGGAACTGGCATTGAAACTATGGATTTTGAAGGAAGAAACCTTCGAGTAGATTTTGATGACTTTTCTTTAATGAGTTTATATTTACCCTCTGGAACAAATGATGCTCGATTAGATTTTAAATTGAATTATATGACTGAATTTCAAGAATATATAAATCATTTAAAAAAAGAAATACCTAATTTAATTATATGTGGCGATTACAATATTTGCCATACTGAAATTGATATTCATAACCCAAAACAAAATAAAAATACTTCTGGATTTTTACCAATAGAACGTGAATGGCTATCCGGATTTATTAATAGTGGATTTATAGATTCTTTTAGATATTTGCATAAAGAACCTCATAATTATACTTGGTGGAGTTACAGAGCAAATGCAAGAAATAATAATAAAGGATGGCGAATAGATTACCATATGGTTAGTGAACCAATGAAAAACAGAATACAACGCGCTTATATTTTACCCGAAGCCAAACATTCTGACCATTGCCCAATTGTTGTTGAAATAGATTAATGTGATTATTACCTTTTAAAATTATAAGGTAATTTTGTAGAAAATTAGAAGTGATAAAAATGAAACAACTAGTATATATTATTTTATTGTGTGTGTTTTATAATGGTTTTACCCAAGAAAATGACACTATAAAACTTCAAAAAATTAATGATTCTAAAGAAATTTCTTTTAAAAAAGATACTATTTTTAGGCAGACGACCGATTCTTTAGCTTTTAAAAAGGATTATTTTGCAGATAAAATAGATAGTTTATGGTTACACCAATTAGTAAATTCACCTTTAAACGATACTACTAAATATGTGTTAACTGGTAGTAAAATGATGGTTGCTGATTTAGTTGAATTTCCAACCGATACCTTAAAAAAACGATTAAAAATATTAGATTCTAAATCTCCTTTTCATATAGCATATAATCCGCAACTTGAATCTATTATTAAAACCTATTTAAAACGAAGAAAAGGAACTTTCTCAAATTTATTACAAAAAGCACGCTATTATTTCCCTCTATTTGAAGAACAATTAAGTAAATACAATATTCCTTTAGAAGTAAAATATTTGGCTATTGTTGAATCTGCTTTAAAACCACGAGCACGATCTAGAGTTGGCGCTGCAGGTTTATGGCAGTTTATGTATCAAACAGGAAAACAGTTTGATTTAAATGTTAGCTCTTATGTTGATGAACGCTATGACCCCGTACGAGCAACTGAAGCCGCTTGTAAATATTTAAAAAGCTTACATCAAATTTTTGGAGATTGGGATTTGGCATTAGCAGCATATAATTCTGGGCCAGGAAACGTTTCTAAAGCTATCCGTAGATCAGGTGGAAGCACTAATTATTGGAATATTCGTCATAATTTACCAATGGAAACTGCAGGTTATTTACCTGCTTTTTATGCCACTTTATACATTTTTGAATATGCTAATAAACATCATATTAAAGCTAAAAAAACGGCATTAGCTAAGTTTGAAACAGATACTGTTCAAGTTAAACGGTTATTAACTTTTGCGCAAATAAGTCAGTCTATTGGTGTAGATATTAAAGTATTGCAATTTTTAAATCCAGCCTACAAATTAGATATTATACCTTATATAAAAGGTAAAAATTATACACTAACACTGCCTGTTAATTACATTGGAAAGTTTGTAAGTAACGAAAATCAAATTTATGCCTTAGCAAAAATTGATGATGCCAAACGCGAAAAGCCATTACCCAAGTATTTTAAAATGAGTCAGCGCATAAGATACAAAGTTAGAAATGGTGATTTTTTAGGTAAAATAGCAAATAGATATGGAGTTTCTGTAAAAAGTATAAAAAAGTGGAATCGTTTAAGGAGTTCGAGATTAAGAATAGGACAACGATTAACCATTTACCCAAGAAGATTACCCGGAATTTCAAAACATAAAACCGTTAAAAAGCATACTAAAAAACAGACACCAAAAGGAAAATATCAAATCTATACGGTTAAAAATGGAGATTCTTTATGGTTAATTGCTCAAAAATTTTCAAAAGTTTCCGTTCAAAATATTAAAGATTGGAACAATATTTGGAGTGTTAAAAGTTTAAAACCAGGAACAAAGTTAAAAATATATAATCTTTAAAATAAAAATGAAAAAATTAGCTGTATTATTTACCATTTTTACTCTTTTAATTTCTTGTAATTCAGGAAATAACAAAATTGTGCTTCAAGAATCAAACGGAAGAATGAACCACCTTCTTATTGTAATGAAAAATAGTGCGTGGAAAGGAGATTTAGGAGACGCCATTAGAAAAGTAGTTACAGAACCTGTAGTTGGGCTACCTCAACCCGAACCTTTATTTGATATTACACAAGTTCCTGAAAAAAATTTCGGATCTATGTTTAAAGCTTCACGAAGTGTTTTAAAACTAGGTATTGCAAATGAAAATTCTTTTAACATAGCCACTAACGTTTATGCTGACCCACAAAAAATTATAACTATTACTGGAAAAACAAAAGAAGATTTAATAGCAGAAATTAAAAAACATGCTAAAACCATAATTGCTACTTTCAAAAAAGAAGATATCTTTTTAGTACAGAGAAAAATAATTAAAAAATATTATCCCACTACTAATATTGCCACTTTTAAAAAACATGGTTATAACTTAAGAATTCCTAAATCTTATAATAAAGTGGAAGATGATGGAGATTTTATTTGGTATAGATATCATTTATCCGGTGGAAATAGTATGGAGTTAATTTCTTATACTTATCCTATTAATAATGAAAATGATATTAACGGAAACAATGTGGTAACAAAAAGAGATAGCATTGGTAAAAAACACATTCCTGGAGCTTTAAAAAATTCGTATATGATTACTGAAGCAGCATATACACCTCATATGTTTCAAACAAAAATAGCAGGAAAACCAGCTATTGAAACTAGAGGGAAATGGGAAGTTAAAGGTGTTTATATGGCTGGGCCTTTTTTAAATTATTCCGTAATTGATAAAAAGAATAATAGAATAATTGTAGTGGAAGGTTTTACTTTTGCTCCATCTATAAACAAACGTGATTATATGTTTGAGTTAGAAGCTATTTTAAAAACCCTAAAGGTTAATTAAACTCTAACCACTACAAATCCTCTTGCTGTTTTTCTATGATAAACACCGTTCCATTTATAATAACGGTGACCTCTAATATAAATTACTTTATGAACTTTTGGTAGTCTTTTTATAACCACAACTTTGGCAGGTGTTGCTCTAACCGTAGTTACACACGAGGTTAATGTAAATGAAAATAAAATTGCTAATAATACAATTGTGGATCTCATAACTAAAAAATTTATGGTTTGTTATAAGACTATAAAATGTATAAAAGGTTTAATTACTTTGTTTCCTTTTTCGCCCAACTATCACGTAAAGGCACTGTTCTATTAAAAACTAAACGATTTTCAGTTGTGTCTTTATCCACACAAAAATAACCTAATCGTTGAAATTGAAATCTGTCTAATACTTTAGCTGTTTTTAAACTAGGTTCTATAAACGCTTCCATAGTTTGTAAAGAATGTGGATTTATAAACTTTTTAAAATCAATATCTTTATGCCCATCAGGAGCTTCATCAACAAATAAACGATCGTACACTCTAACTTCAGCTTTTACCGCATGTTTTGCAGAAACCCAATGCAAAGTTCCTTTTACTTTACGTTTGCTTGCTTCAGATCCACTACCACTTTTACTGTCTTTATCATAAGTACAATAAATTTCAGTAACCTCTCCGTTTTCATCTTTTTTACAAGATTCTGCTTTTATAATATATGCGTTTTTAAGTCGTACTTCTTTTCCTAATTTTAATCTAAAGAATTTTTTGTTGGCTTCTTCTCTAAAATCTTCTTTTTCAATATATATTTCACGAGAAAAAGGGACAGCCCTACTGCCAAAACCTTCAGCATAATCGTTATAATTTGCATCTAAAAACTCTTCTTCTCCTTCAGAATAGTTTGTAATTATAACCTTTACAGGATTTAAAACACCCATAACACGTGGTGCTGTTTTATTTAAATCGTCTTTTATACAATATTCTAATAAGGCAACATCGGTAACATTATCTCTTTTAGAAATACCAGCAGTTTCACTAAACGTCCTAATAGATTCTGGCGTGTAGCCTCTTCTTCGTAAACCTGAAATAGTTGGCATACGAGGATCATCCCAACCAGAAACCAGACCTTCTTCTACTAATTGTAACAGTTTACGTTTACTCATTACCGTATAACTTAAATTACGCCGGGCAAACTCACGTTGTTTAGGTCGTAATTTTTGAGAATTATAAACTTGCTCTACATACCAATCATATAAATCTCTATGACTTTTAAATTCTAAAGTACAAATAGAATGAGATACTTGTTCTATATAATCCGATTCACCGTGAGTCCAATCATACATTGGGTAAATGCACCAATCATTTCCAGTTCTGTGATGTTCTTTTTTAAGAATTCTATACATAATTGGGTCACGCATATGCATATTGGTATGTTTCATATCAATTTTTGCACGTAATACATGAGAGCCTTCCTCAAAATCTCCATTTTTCATTTTTAAGAAAAGGTCTAAATTTTCTTCTACCGTTCTATTTCGGTTTGGGCTATCTGTTCCTACTTCTGTTGGAGTTCCTTTTTGGATAGCCATTTCTTCAGAAGTCTGATTATCAACATAAGCCTTTCCTTCTTTAATTAATACAACAGCCCAGTCGTATAATTGTTGAAAATAGTTTGAAGAATATAATTCTTTATCCCATTTAAATCCTAACCATGCAATATCCTTTTTTATGGCATCTACATATTCTTGCTCTTCTTTGGCAGGGTTTGTATCGTCAAAACGTAAATTTACAGGTGCATTATAGGTTAAACCTAATCCAAAATTTAAACAAATAGAAGCCGCATGCCCAATATGTAAGTAACCATTTGGTTCTGGCGGAAATCTAAATCTTAATTTATCTTTTGGCAAGCCATTAGTTAAATCTTCTTCTATAATTTGCTCAATAAAATTCAACGATTTTTTTTCTTCACTCATAATACAAATCTTAAAGCCACAAAATTATCGATTTTTTTCGGCAATACAACTACAAAAAAAGCCCCTTATTAGTATATTTGACAAAAATAGACCTTATGAACACAAAACCATTACGCTATACTTGCCCTAAATGTGGAAATAAAACCTATAAAATTGGACAAATGCGTGCAACTGGCGGTTTTTTATCTAAAATATTTGATATTCAAACCGAAAAATATACTTCTGTAACTTGTAGTAAATGTACCTATACAGAATTTTATAAGGCTTCTACCAAAACTTTAAGTAATATTTTCGACTTTTTTACCAATTAAATGGGTGTAATAAAAATTAAAAATATACGAATATACGCTTATCATGGCTGTTTAATTGAAGAAGGTAAAATTGGTTCAGATTATCGAGTAGATATTAAAGTAAAAGCCGATTTATCTAAATCTGCATTAACAGATAACCTTGCAGACACGGTAGATTATGTTCATTTAAACAAAATTGTTAAAACAGAAATGGCTATTCGATCTAAATTATTAGAAGAAGTAGCAAAAAGAGTTTTATCTAAAATTTTAGATGAAATTCCTATCGTTCAAAAAGCAACCGTTGCTATATCTAAATTAAATCCACCTATTGGTGGTAACGTTGCAATGGTAACTATAGAAATGTCTAAAAAACGAGAATAAAGCTTGCTTTGAATTTAAAACACAACAAATTCACAATTATTTAAAAAAATCTTGTAAGCTGATTAAAATTCATTAAATTTGCAATCCAATTATGGCGTCGTGGCCGAGTGGCTAGGCTGGGCTCTGCAAAAGCTCCTACAGCGGTTCGAATCCGCTCGTCGCCTCAAAAAAACCTAAGTATTTTACTTAGGTTTTTTGTTTTCTTTAACATATGGTTAATTGCAAAATACTGTATATTTGTAGGTATAAGTTAACGTATGAAAATATACCCAATAGAAACAGGGAATTTTAAGTTAGATGGCGGTGCTATGTTTGGGGTAGTTCCCAAAGTTTTATGGCAACGAACTAACCCTGCAGATAACAACAATTTAATTGATATGAGCCTGCGTTGCATGCTAATTGAAGACGGAAATCGGCTTATTTTAATTGATACAGGAACTGGAGACAAACAATCCGATAAATTTTTTAGTTATTATTATTTTTTTGGAGATTATTCCTTAGATAGTTCTTTGGCCAAATATGGTTTTCACAGAGATGATATTACGGATGTATTTTTAACCCATTTACATTTTGATCATTGTGGTGGAAGTATTCAATGGAATAAAAATAAAACAGGTTACGAACCTGCTTTTAAAAACGCTAAATTTTGGAGCAACAAAAATCATTGGAAATGGGCTACAGAACCTAATCCTAGAGAAAAAGCCTCCTTTTTAAAAGAAAATATAAATCCTATGGAATCTAGTGGGCAGCTAAATTTTGTAGATATTCCTACAGGAAATTTTGCGAAAAATTCTGCATTAGGATTTGATATTCTTTTTGCAGATGGTCATACCGATAAACAAATGATTCCTCATATTCAATATCAAGGTAAAACCGTTGTTTTTGCAGCTGATTTATTACCAACCGTTGGTCATATTCCGTTACCTTATGTAATGGGTTATGATACACGTCCATTATTAACTATGGATGAAAAAGCTATATTTTTAAATAAAGCAGCTGATGAAAATTATTATTTGTTTTTAGAACACGATGCTTATAATCAATTGTGTACTGTAAAACATACCGAAAAAGGAATACGGTTAAATCAAACATATAAATTCAATCAAATATTTAATTAAAAGAGAACCCAAAATGAGAATATTTAAACCCATGTATGTTGCAGTTATAGCAACATTTACACTTGCAAGTTGTGGTACTGTAAAAAATTTAGCAGTACCTACTATGGACACAACTGTTAACGCAACTGCTAAAAAAGGAGCTGTTAATGATGAACAATTTAATAATTGGGCACATGCCGATTTAGTTACCGATTCAATCCCTGGAATGAGTGTTACTAAAGCNTATAAATTTTTAGAAGGTAAAAAAAGTCAAACAGTACTTGTTGCTGTAATTGATTCAGGAATTGACATTAATCACGAGGATTTAAAAGATCAAGTTTGGACTAACCCAAATGAAATAGCTGGTAACGGAATTGATGATGATAAAAACGGGCATATTGATGATATTCATGGATGGAATTTTTTAGGAGGAAATGGTGTTGCTGCCCCAGAACAACTTGAAATTACAAGATTATACGCAAAGTGTAAACAAAAATTTGAAGGAAAAACAGCAGAAACTATTACCGAAAGTGAAAAACCAGCATTTGAAAAATATTTAAAATATAAAAAAGCTTATGAAGCATCTTCTGGAAGACATTTTAAAACTTTAACTCGTTTACAGCAAATTGGTGAAAATTTAACTGCTGTTAAAAAATTATTAGGTAAAGACAGTGTTACTTTACAAGACTTACAAGGAATTAAAACCGAAGATAAAATGCTACAAACTCAAGTAGGTGATCTTTTAGGTTTATATAGTAGAGGACTAGATGAAAAAGCATATTTAGAATATTATAATACACAAAAAGCAAATAAAAATTGGGATTTAAGCTATAATGGAAGAAAAATTATAGGAGATAATCCAANTGATATTNACAATACTAATTATGGTAACAATCATGTTACAGGTTCCACTAAAAAAGAATCTCACGGTACGCATGTTTCTGGTATTATTTTAGGAACCAGAAATAATGGAATTGGATTAAATGGTGTTGCNAATAACGCTAAATTAATGGTGGTTAGAACTGTGCCTGATGGAGATGAAAGAGATAAAGATGTTGCATTAGCAATTAGATATGCTGTAGATAACGGTGCTAAAGTTATAAACATGAGTTTTGGTAAAAGTTGGTCTCCTAATAAAGAATGGGTTTTTGATGCTATTAAATATGCAGCAAAACACGACGTTTTATTAGTACACGCAGCAGGTAACGATAATAAAGATATTGATACAGGATCAAATTGGCCAAACGATTCTGCTGATCATATTATCGAATTTGCAGATAACGTGATTACTGTTGGTGCAATGAGTATTAATTATAATGAAAAATTACCAGCAAGTTTTTCTAACTACGGACAAAAAAATGTAGATGTGTTTGCTCCTGGAGTTCAAATTTATTCTACAGTTCCTGAAAATAAATACGCAAAATATAGTGGAACTTCAATGGCTTCACCAGAAGTTGCAGGTGTTGCTACTTTAATTAGAGAATATTATCCACAATTATCAGCAAGTCAAGTAAAACATATTATTATGAATTCTGCCATTAAGGTAAATATGGAAGTTTTAAAACCTGTAAAACGAGGTTCTGAACCTAAAATGGTTAACTTCTCTACACTTTCTATTACTGGAGGTTTGGCAAATGCTTATAACGCATTGGTTTTAGCTGATAAAATGGTAAATAAAAAGTAATAACTTATAATGTTCTGTTAAAAAACACACTCAAAATGAGTGTGTTTTTTTGTTTTATAAAGATATCTTTATCTTGCAACTTTTAAAAACTACTATCATGAAAAAACTTCTGTTAATATTAATACTTTGTAATGTGTTTTTTATTAATGCTCAAAATGACACTTCTTATTGGCAACAACATGTTAATTATAAAATGGATGTGGATATAAATGTTCACAATTATCAATATAACGGGACTCAAAAATTAGTATATACCAATAATTCACCTGATAATTTAAAGGAAGTATTTTACCATTTATTTTTTAATGCTTTTCAACCAGAAAGTGAAATGGATATTCGATTACAAAATGTTGTAGATCCAGACCGAAGAATGGTAAAAAATTTAGGAACCGGACAAAACCCAAAATACGAAAGCAGAATAGCCAAATTAAAACCTCATGAAATAGGATATTTAAAAGTACTTACCTTAAAACAAAATGGAAAACCTGTTAAATTTATTACCAAAGAAAGTATTTTACAAGTAATATTAAACCAACCTATTAAACCTGGAGAAAAGGTTACTTTTGATATGACTTTTACAGGTCAAGTTCCAGTAATGATTAGACGTTCAGGAAGGAATAATAAAGATGGCGTAGCTTTTTCTATGGGGCAATGGTATCCTAAACTTGCTGAATATGATTTTGAAGGTTGGCATGCCGATCCTTATATTGCTCGTGAATTTTTTGGGGTTTGGGGCGATTTTGATGTTACGCTTCATATAGATAAAAAATATACTGTTGGTGGTACTGGAAATCTTCAAAACCCGCAAGAAATTGGACATGGTTATCAAGAGGTAAATCAAAAATTAAATATTCCTAAAGGGAAAAAATTAGCATGGCATTTTATAGCAAATAATGTGCATGATTTTACTTGGGCAGCAGATTCAAACTATCAGCATGATGTAGTTAAAACTAATGTTGGAACTACACTTCATTTTTTATATAAAAAAGATCAAAAAGATAAAGTAGCGTGGAAAGAAGTACAACCTTATGCGGTTAAAGCTTTAAAATATTACAATAAAAATATTGGTAAATACCCATTTAAACAATATTCTATAATTCAAGGAGGAGATGGAGGAATGGAATACCCTATGTGTACTTTAATTGAAGGTGGAGAAACTTTACATAGTATATTAGGAACCATGTTTCATGAGTTTGCTCATGAATGGTTTCAATTTATGTTAGCAACTAACGAAAGTGAACACTCTTGGATGGATGAAGGATTTACAACGTATATTTCTACTCTTGCTTCCAATGAAATTACAAAAAGAAATGAGAAAGGTTTTTCTCCTAAAAATTATGGCGGTTATTTTTACCTTGTAGAAAATGGATTAGATGAACCATTAACAACGCATCCTGACAGGTATAATACCAATGTTGCATACAGCGTTGCAAGTTATACAAAAGGGAGTATGTTTTTATCTCAATTAAATTATATTATTGGAGAGGATAATCTTAAAATAATACTTAAAAAATATTTTGATGAATTTAAGTTCAAACATCCAACACCCAACGACTTTATAAGAATTGCAGAAAAAGTATCCGGCATACAATTAAGATGGTATTTAAATGAATGGATTGAAACCACACATACTATTGATTACGCAATTGCCAAGGTAGAAGACAAATCTATAACCTTAGCAAGAGTTGGTAAAATGCCTATGCCAATAGATGTTTCCATTGTGTATGTAGATGGAACTTCAGAAGAGTTTACTATTCCACTTAGTATGATGTATGGCCACAAACCAACTAATAATACAATTTTAAAAGATTGGGCTTGGGCTAATCCAAACTATACTTTTAATGTGAATAAAGAAATTAAATCCGTAGAAATAGATAAATCTATGTTAATGGCAGATATAGATAGAAGTAATAATAAGTTTGAAAAATAATAAAAAAAAAGGTAATGCTAAACCTATAAAGTTTAGCATTTTTTAAATAAAAAAAACGATTATTTAATTTTGGCTATTCCCCAATAATTAAAACTAGCAGGTTTCCAACCAGGAAGATACATGGTTTCTAATTTTTCAATTGTAAAACCATTCTTTTCAATTAATATTGGAATATCTCTGTTCAAGTTGCAACCTCCGCCAATACGTTTCCAAAATGGATTTATAATAGTTTGATATTTTTGAATTCCTTTTTCTGGTGCTTTTCCATGTTCACAAAATAATAGTTTTCCAGTGGGTTTTAAAACTCTTTTAATTTCTGAAAAAGCTTTATTTAAATCTGGAATTGTACACATGGTATAGGTAACCACTACCGTGTCAAAACTGTTATTAGCTAAAGGAATATTTTCGGCCTGAGCTTTTATAAATTGAAAATTAAATGGTAACTTTTCTAAGTTTATATTATTTTTTCTCCAAAGATCTTCAGAAGGATCAATACCTGTAAGATTTTTTACTTTACTCATATAATATAGTAAATTTAAACCAGAGCCAACTCCAATTTCTAATACATTTCCTGTTGCTAATGGAATTATTTTTTCCCGTTGTAGCATGCTGGGTTTTTGACTGCATGCCCAATGAATTGCTTTTGGAAGAATAAATTTATTATAAAACCCCATATTTTAATATTATTAAAAGTTTATAAATATACTACGTTTTTGTTAATTTAAAGTATAAATAGTTTATTCGGAAACAAATAAATGGAGTTTAAAATACTATAAATGGCTATATTTATTAAATAAATGGTATTTTTCTTTGGTTTTTTAAAAAATAGATTGTAGTTTTATACTCTATTATAGAAAATCTATATAAATACTTAAGAATTATCAACCCCAAATTCTTATAAAATGAGGACAATAACTATTTCAGAAAACACCGTAACCGACACTGTACTTAATTTTGCACGAAAAAATTATAATACGTACGTACAACATTATCGATCAAGAAACTTGCAACCAATGCCACTTAAAGAGTTTTTAAAAAACTATTGTAGCTAGTTTTAAGAAAGAAAATTTAGGGCAATTCATTTCCCAACGAAGCTATATAAATTTTCAGCCATTGCTCTGCATTCAATTTTATTGTTAATCCTTTTTTTGCGTTTTGCAAACGTTCCATTTTATGTGTACCAAGTATTGGAATTATATTAGATGGATGACTAAGTAACCAACTATAAATTACTACATCTAAACTTTTAATACATAACTCATTTGCTACTTCTTGCAATGCTGATAAAATACGGGTTCCTTTAGCGTTATTTGGCTTAAATAAGTTTCCACCAGCCAAAGGCGACCACGCCATCGGTTTTATTTTATGTGTTAAAAAATAATCTATATTTCCGTTGTTAAAATGCTCTAAATTATAAGGTGAAATTTCAACTTGATTAGTAACCAAAGGTTCTTCTACAAAATTATTTAGCATTTCAAATTGAGTTTTATTAAAATTAGAAACTCCAAAATGCAATACTTTCCCCTGTTTTTTTAAATATGAAAATGCTTTAGCAACTTCTTCAGGATTAAAATATGGAGAAGGTCGGTGTAACAATAACAAATCTATATAATCTGTATTAAAACTTTTAAGTGAGTTTTCTACTGATTTTACAATATGGCTAAAGCTATAATCGTAGGATTTTATTTTTCTGTCGGGATATTTATTTGAAAGTAATTTTATACCACACTTTGTAATTATTTCAATTTTATTGCGCAAACGTTTATCTAAGCTTAGTNCATTTCCAAATAGCTGCTCGCAACTATAATCTCCATAAATATCCGCATGATCAAAAGTGGTAATTCCAATATCAATAGTTTGCTTTGTTAAAGTCAATAATTCATTATTCGTTAATTTCCAATCTGCTAACCTCCAATGCCCTTGAATAAGATTAGAAATTTCAAAATCAGCAGTAAGTTTTACTTTATTAATTTGCATTGGTTATTTTTTTTGAATTACAAGTTCAATCATTTCGTGTTGCTCTATTGGGTTATTTCCGTGCTGGTGTTTTGGACCTAAACCTTCCCAATGGTGTAAAATTGTGTGATTTTTAAACAAACTTAAAATTTCGTTAGGTTCTAAAAAAGTTCTATAAACACCATTATTATTCTTAAAAGAATTTTTTTTAATAATTTTCCATTCTGTTTTAAACCTGTTAAAAGATATATCTTTTGTAGAAAATCCTGTTATAAAAATAAGACTTCCTTTTGTTGTCCATTTATTAACTTTTTTAATTAATAAATGTATAGATTCCCAGTCTAATATTTGAATTAAACCAAAAATTAAAACCGCTGAATATTTAACATTTTTAGGATTAAATTCTTTAAAGCTACTTTGTGTTGCTTTTATAGCATAATTTTCTTCTTCAGAAAGTTTTGATAAGGATTTCACCGCCACTTTTGAAGTATCAATGGCGTCAACTTTAAACCCTTTTTTAGCAAGAAATATAGCATTTCTACCTTGCCCTGAGCCAATATCTAAAACTGGTGTTGATTTTGAAATTTCAGTTTCAAATTGAACTAGCGTTTTTTCAGGATTAACGCCAAAAACAAAATTAGTACGGCTGTATGTTTTATCGTATGTTTCCATCTTTTTATTATAAAAGATTATATAACAATATCATTTAAACCATTAAATTTATTCATAATTATGGGGTAGTTTTCTTTAAAGTTATTAAAAATAAAATCTATTGGAACATCCTCAAAATATCCATAATCTTCTAAATATTCCATAAATTTATTACCAATAGTATCAAATTCTTGAAAAATAGAATCCCTTTCTCCATCAAATTCTAAAGGAACTACTTTGCATTTGTAGCATAATTCAATATTAAAAGCAGGAGATGCTTTTAGCCATTTTCCATCTAAAAAAATATCTACCATTCCGTGTGGACTTATTTCGTCTGTCCCAAATTTTTCTATTATTCTTTCTATTCCAATATGATTTTTCACTTTGGCCAAATGGATTCTTGATGGAATTTTTAAGCCACGCAAGCAAGCAATAAGCAAAATAGATTTATCTATACAATGTGTCTCGGTTTTTTTAGCAATTGTACTTGCTTTATAATTATTTTTATCTAAACTTATTCGGTAAGGATTATAACGCCAATTATCACGAATTTTAAGATATAACTGTTTTACTTTTTCTTTTTGGGTTAGTTTATCCGTTTTAAATTCAGAAATGAGTTTTTGAATTGCCTCTGTTTCATAATCAAAATAATAAGTGGCATTTATATAATTCATTAGTTGCATTTATTTTTTTTGAAATTACTAATTGTGCATGGATTAATTTTTACAACAAAACATTTTTAACTCTACCTACTTCACCTGTTGTTAATTGAACTTTAATACCATGTGGATGATTAGGAGATTTAGTAAGAATTCTTTTTACTACACCTTCTGTTAATTCTCCTGTTCTTTGATGGTGTTTTTGAACAATTTCAACCTTAGAATTTATATTAATATTTTTCCTGAAATTTCCGCTTAATTTTTTTGGTACCATAAATTATTGCATCGATAAAATTAAATTAAAAAATAGAAGCTTGTGTTTCCGTAGTAAACAGCTCTAAAAACTTAAATCCTTTTTTAGAATTTCCTTTTTCGTTTAATTCAGGGCTCCAAACCGCAATACTATATTTACCAGGATGAATTGCTACAATGCCACCACCAACACCACTTTTACCGGGTAAACCTACTTTAAAAGAAAACTCTCCTGCTTCATCATAAAATCCGCAGAGCTGCATTATAGCATTTATTCGTTTAGATTTACTCGTGCTAATTATTCGTTCCTTTGTAAACGGATTCTCGCCATAATTAGCTAAAAATAAAAATATTTCAGATAGTTCTTTGCAAGTAATTTCCAACGAACATAAATAAAAATAGAAATCCATAACTACATGAATATCATTTTTAATATTTCCAAAAGATTTCATTAAATTAATTAACGCCGCGTTTCTAAAACTAGTAGCTTTTTCAGATTCTGCTATTCTAGACGAATAATTTAATTTTTTATTATTGGAAAGACTTCTAACAAACGTTAAAAAATCTTTTTTAGGATTTTTAAGGTGGCTAACCAAAATATCAGAAATTACTAATGCTCCAGAATTTATTAATGGATTACGCGGAATTCCATTATTATTTTCTAATTGTACAAAAGAATTAAACGGTGTTTCGGAAGGTTCAACACCTACTCTATTCCAAAGATTTTCACCTTCTATTTTATATGCTAAAACTAAGGCTAGTACTTTAGAAATACTTTGAATAGAAAATTTTTCATTTGCGTCTCCAAATTCAAAATGAGTTTGGTTTAAAGCAGTTAAATACACGCCAAATTTATCTGGATTAACTTTACTTAATTCTGGAATATAATCTGCAACTTTACCCGGAGAAAGCGTAGTTTCTACCTCATGAGCAATTGTAGAGAATAGTGCATTGTAATTTATAGTAGTATTCATTTTTTATAGCATTGAATTTTACAAATTGTAAACGCAACTTGTAAAAATTACTAGTACAAATTTAATTTATTTAGGTTAATGTTTTAGTTTTAGTTCAAAAGTATTTTTTGGGTAACGCAACCTAAAAAAAGAATTTAAAATTGTATCAGCCAAATAGGTCTAAAATTTTTATTCTACCTTTTCAATAACCTGATTAAAAATCTGATTTTCTTTTGGAATAAATCCTTTTAAAATTAACACCATACCAAAAATCATTAATAAAATTCCCATAGTGCGTTTTATCTTGTAGATAACGTGCGGAGTTAGTTTCTTTTTAAGTTGTTTTGCTAATAAAATTTTACCTATATCGGTAACTAAATAGCTGATTACAATTAAACCAAAATAGTTAAATATTTTAGAAGGATTCATTTGTAAATTAGCACCAATAACCACAATCATACCTAACCAAAAAGCTAATACGCCAACATTTATAAAATTTAATAAAAACCCTTTAATAAATAGTTTTATATAATTGTTTTTTTCTGGAAGAATAATAGCATTTACCTCTAATTTTTTTTGACTTTTATCTAGATAGATAATTAAGCCATACACCACTAAAATTAGTCCGCCAATATAAAATAAACGAGGGTCGTCTTTTATTTTTTCTAATAAACTTCTACTTCCAAAATAGGATATTAAAATAAAAACAATGTCTCCTAAAACAACACCTAAATCAAAAACAAAAGCCGCTCTAAATCCTTTTAAAATACTTGTTTGAATTAGCATAAAAAAAACAGGACCTATCATAAAGGCTAGAAAAAAACCTACCAGTATTGCGTCTTTAGCTTCGTAGAGTGACATAGTTTTTATAAAAAGTGAATGTACTATTTAATTGTTAAACCGTATCATAATCCACTGTTATTTTTTTAGTAGTTGGATGCGCCTGGCAAGTTAAAACAATACCTTCTTTAACTTCTGCATCGGTTAAAATGGTGTTTTTATCCATAACTGCCGATCCTTCCGTAATTTTTGCCATACAACTACTGCAAATACCCCCTTGACAAGAATATGGAGCATCAATTCCTTCTTTTAACGCTGCAGTTAAAATGGTGTTTTTAGCATCCATAGTAAATGTAATTTCTTCATCATCTACCAAAACGATTACTTCACTATTTCCTTCAAAAACTTCGTTTTTTTTATTTTCAGAACTAACTGGAGTAGTAAATAACTCAAAATGAATATTCTTTTCTTTTAAATCGTTTTCTAACAAAATAGTTTTAGCATTTTCAATCATAGCTTCTGGTCCGCATAAATAAGCGGCATCAAAAACTTGTTCTTTAAATTTATTTTTTAAAATAAAATTTAAATTTCCTTTATCAATTCTTCCAAATAAGGCATTTGGCTGTTCTTCTCTACTAAAAACATATTGTACAAAAAGTTGGTTAGCATATGTTTTTTGTAGCTGGTCTATTTCTTCTTTAAAAATAGTATCTACCTTAGTTTTATTTCCATAAACAAGAGCAAAGGTACTATTTGGTTCTTCGGTTAAAACAGCTTTTATCATTGCCATAACTGGTGTAATTCCGCTACCTGCAGCAATTCCTAAATAATTTTTATTGTTATTTTTTGAAGTTTCTAATAAAAATTTCCCTTCAGGTTTAGCAACTTCTAAAATAGCTCCTGCCTTTAAGTTTGACATTGCAAAAACAGAGAAAGTTCCATTTTTTACTTCTTTAATTGCAATATGTAATTCCTTACTATTTAGAGCGGAACAAATGGAGTAAGCTCTTCTGAGTTCTTTACCATTAATTTGTTTTTTTAACGTAATGTATTGTCCAGGAATAAAATTAAAATTTGACTTAAGTTCTTTAGGAATTTCAAAAGCAATAGAAACCGCATTTTGCGTTTCTTGTTTTACTTCTTTTATAGTAAGGGAATAAAATTTTGACATTTAACATATTTTAGAGTGCAAAAGTAATTAATCTAATTACAATTTTTTGTTAAAAATAATACCTAAGTATGTTATACATAAGAAAATTATGTATATATTTGAAATGCTATTTCAGAAAACAATTAAAATGGGAAATCAAAAATTATATAAAGGCTCTTTACAAACTATTATTTTAAAATTATTAGAACATAAGGATAAAATGTATGGTTATGAAATTACTCAAAAAGTAAAAGAAATAACCAAAGGAGAACTTCATATTACAGAAGGTGCTTTGTACCCTGCTTTACATAAATTAGAAGCGGATGGTTTATTAGATGTTGAAGTTGCTAAAGTGGATAACAGATTACGTAAATATTATAAACTTACCGAACACGGCACTAAAGAAACCGTTAATAAATTGGCCGAATTAGAAAAATTTATTAAAAATATGCAAACTATTGTAAACCCAAAATTAAGTTTAGAATAAAAAAATTGCAATCGCTATGAAATTAACCAAAGAACAAATACAGATAATTAAAGAATACATAAATAGTAAAAAAATTAACTATGTTGATATACAAATAGAAATTTTAGACCATATTTCTTCTGATGTTGAATTAATTATGAGTGACACTCATATTCATTTTAAATCTGCCTTTGACCAAGTGAAAGAAAAATGGAAAAGTAATTTTGAATTTAGATCTTCATTTTTATTAGGTATTTTTTATGAAAAACCTTCTATTTTTTTAAAAAGATGTAAAAAAATTTATAAGCCTTATTCTTTAAAAGGGTTTGCTTCTATTTTTATAACCGTTTTTGTGTTTTCTTTTATGCAAAAACATTTATTTCAAAATTCTTTATTTATCAATAAAATTTTTACTAATGGTTCTCTTGGGCTCTCTTTTGTATATTTTGGATTAGTTTTATATTGGTATTTCAAAATAAAAAAGACTCATTTAAAAACTGTGTTTAGTTTTTTGTACAACACACAAATATTTCCAAATCTAATAATAGTTGGTTTAATGTTTAATTCAATAAAAAACAAATCGTTTTCAGAGTTTAACACTTTTGAGTTTGTTTTTCTTTCTGCTCTTTTAATTACACTTTATCAAGGTTATATTTTTTATACAAAACACTTAAAAGAAGTTTCAGATTTTAAGAAATATCAGTTAAAATGAAATTAACCAAAGAACAAATAAAACAAATTGAAGATTACATAGAAGCTTGTGGTGTAAAATGGTACGAAGTTAAAATGGAATTGGTAGATCATTTTGCAACAAGTTTAGAAAAAAAATTAAAAAAAAATTCAAATGTAGATATTAAACAAGCAATTGTAAATGAACATAAAAACTTTAGCAACCAAGGGTTTAAAAAATTATTAAACATTAAAACAAAAGCAGTTGAAAACCAATTTTACAAACAAGTATTTAAAAATCTAAAATCATTTTTTAAACTTCCTAAAATATTTATTTCAGCCAGTATTTTTTACGGACTGGTATTAATCTTAAATTTATTTGAGAATAAAGAATATTTCTTTTTGGGTTTGACTTTTATATTAATGATAATTGTTGTGCAATTATTAGTTAGAATGGCAATATATAAAAAGAAGAAAATAACATCTTTTTTAATATTAGATAGAACACGTTTTTACTTTAATTTATTTAATTTAACCATGCTTACATTTTCAAACATCACCACCATTAGAAGTGAAAAAAGCTTTAGTAATCCAATATATAATTATATAGAATTAGGTATTTTTGTTTTAATATTATTGTTTTATTGGTGTGCCGAATATGTGTTTTTTATGAATAAAAAATATGTAAAAACCCATTACCCTGAAATTGCTATTTAAAATGAAATTAACTAAAGAACAAATACAAAACCTATACAAATTTACACGGCAACATTATGTAGAACATTTTGATGTACAAACGGAGTTGGTAGATCATTTAGCAAACGATATAGAACAAATTTGGGATAAACAACCAAATTTATCTTTTGAACAAGCAAAAAATGTGTCTTTTAAAAAATTTGGCGTTTTTGGTTTTATGGATGTGGTTAGTGAACGCCAAAAAACTATGAGTAAAAAGTATTGGAAAATTTTATGGCATTTTACCAAAGAATGGTTTCAATTACCAAAAATTGTTTTAACTGCCTTGTTGTTTATATCTTTTTATACTATTTGCAAAACAGTTTATGTTAACTATATTCTTTTATCTGTTTTAATAATTTTATGTTTATATGCCTTTTACAAAAGTTTTATTTTAAATAGAACCTTCAAAAAGAATTTCCTGAAAAATGGTAAAAAATGGATGTTAGAAGATATGATTTTTAGAACAGGAATAGGAAGTTTTCTGATATTACCGTTGAACTTTTTTAATTTTATAAATATTTTTCACAAAGAAAGCCAAATTTATACAGCATGGTTTTATTTATTGCTTGCTTTTTTATTTACCTTCCTAATAATTCTATTTTATATTGTTTTAGAAGTATTACCAAAAAAAGCAGAAAAATTATTAGCAGAAAATTATTCTGAATATAAATTGGTATAACTAGCAAAATGATAAATATTATCTATTAAATTTAAAATACTAATCTATCCTAAAAATGTATATTTGTTTATATAAATTATTCTTCAATACTTAAAAAAATGAAAAAATATTCAGCAATCTTAATCCTTATTTTTATAATAGGATTTTTAGCAACATCCTGTAAAAAAACAAAACAACAACCCAAAAAAGAAACTACAACCATGCATAACGCTAACCAAATGATGATGCATAATATGAAGTTCGAAAAAGATAATCGTATAGCACTTGATATGTCACCGCAAAAAGCAAAACATCAACTAATGAATATGAGAAATCATGTAATAGCTGTACAATCCATTATAGATTATTTATCTAAAGATCAATATGAAAAGGCTTCAAAATTAGCATCCTCTAAATTAGGTTTAACCAACGATATGAAAATGATGTGCTCTTCGTTTAATAACCAAAAATTTGAACAATTAGGATTAGGATTTCATAATAATGCTGATAAAATGGCTAAAATATTTTTAACAAAAGATAAAAATAAATCGCTGGAAGCTTTAGCTATAACCATGAAATCTTGTGTGTCATGCCATAATACTTTTAAACAAAAAATAAGTCATTAATTTAAAAAACTTGTACATTTACTTGTAACAAAACCCATTATTTTTATACCCATAAATTGTTAATTTCAATTAATTAAACCCAAAATGATACAGAAATTTTTAAGTTTAGAATGGAAACAATTTTTTAGAGCTTCCTATTTTCAAAAAGGAATTGCCATTAAAATTCTACTAATATTTGCAGTACTTTATTTTGGAGGAGCTGCTTTGGTTTTAGGAAGTTCATTATATTTTATTTTAAAAAAAACAATTCCAGAATCAGATCCTATTGTTTTGGTAAACAATTTTATAATCTTTTGGTTTTTGTTTGATTTGGTATTACGATTTTTTATGCAACAATTACCAGTTATGAATATTAAGCCTTTAATGACCATTCCTGTTAAAAAAAAGAGCATCATTCATTACTTATTAGGTAAAACTCTGGTTTCGTTTTTTAACTTTTTACCTTGGTTTCTGTTTTTGCCTTTTAGCTTGGTATTATTGATAAAAAATTATCCGCCATCTCAAGTAATTCCTTGGTTTTTTGCAATGCTATTTTTAACGTATTCTATTAATTTTATAAATTTTTTAGTAAATAAAATTAATGCTGTTTTTTATGGATTACTTTCCGTTTTAGTAGTATTTGCTGCTTTACAATTTTTTAATATTTATCCTATTTCAAAACCAATAGGTGTTGCATTTAATGCATTATATAATCACCCAATATTAGCAATAATTCCAGCTTTATTAATGGTTGTATTGTATTACTTAAATTTTAAGTATATAAAAAGTGATTTTTATGTAGATGGAAAAGTTTCTAAAAACATAAAAGAAGTAAAAACGACCGATTTATCATGGATGAATAGGTTTGGTAGTGTTGCTCCTTTTTTAAAAAATGATGTGAAATTAATTTGGAGAAATGCACGTCCGAGACAGGTAATGATGATGTCGTTTTTATTTTTGTTTTACGGATTAATTTTTTACACACAACCAACCTATCAAAAAATGCCGGCTTTTTTAGCTTTTGCTTCTATATTTGTAACGGGCGGTTTTTTATTAACTTTTGGTCAGTTAGTTCCATCTTGGGATAGTGAGTATTATAAACTGTTAATGAGTCAGAATATTCCGTATAAAAAATACTTAGAATCTAAATGGTATTTAATGATTTTTGCAGTTGCACTATCTTTTATATTAAGTACACCATATTTATATTTTGGTTGGAAAATTTTTGGAATGATTGCTGCAGGAGCACTTTTTAATATTGGCTTAAACTCTTTTATTACTTTGTTTGGTGGCGCATTAAATAGAGTTCCTATTGAATTGAACGTAAAAGCAAAGGCTTTTAGTAATACCAACGGATTTAATCCAACTCAAATGTTAATTGCTTTGCCAAAATTAGTTTTACCAATGTTGTTGTTTTATATTCCTTATAAATTCATAAATTTTGAAGCCGGACTTTTAGTACTTGGTTTTAGTGGTGTTTTAGGAATTGTTTTTAGAAACTTCTTTTTAAATAAAATTGAAAGCATTTATCAAAAAGGAAAATATAAAACTATAGCTGCATACAACGAAAAAAAATAAACCATTATAAAAAAGTAACAAAAAATGATAACCGTAAATAATCTTACAAAAAAATATAACAAAGTTCAGGTTTTAAACATTGAAGAATTAACAATTCCTGAAGGACAAACTTTTGGTTTGGTTGGAAATAACGGAGCAGGCAAAACTACCTTTTTTAATTTAATGCTTGATTTAATTAGCCCAACCACTGGTTTTATTACTAATAAAGATATACAAGTAAATAAAAGCGAAGATTGGAAACCTTTTACTGCAGCTTTTATTGATGAAAGTTTTTTAATTGGCTATTTAACACCCGAAGAATATTTTTATTTTATTGGAGAATTACGCGGATTAAATAAAGCAGATATCCATTTATTTTTGCAACAGTTTAAAGAAATTTTTAACGATGAAATTTTAGGGAAGAAAAAGTATTTGAGAGATTTATCTAAAGGGAATCAAAAAAAAGCAGGAATAGTTTCTGCCTTAATTGGTAATCCAGAAGTAATAGTTTTAGATGAACCTTTTGCAAATTTAGATCCAACCACTCAAATTCGACTTAAAAAATTATTGAATAATTTAACAAAAGAAAGCAAATCTACCGTGTTAATTTCTAGTCATGATTTAGGTCATGTAACCGAAGTTTGCGATCGAATTGTAGTGTTAGATAAAGGTGATGTAGTTAAAGATATTAAAACCTCTACAGAAACATTAAAAGAATTAGAAGCCTATTTTAGCGTTTAAATACCTAAAAAACACTTAATTTTGTATTTTTACACTCCTTTAACAATAAATAACTTAATTAATAAGTTAAAGGGCTAAACATATTGTATTGAAAACCGGCTTTAAAATACTTACCTTATTTATAATTTTAGTTGTAATAAGTTGTTCTACCAAAAAAGATGCTTTTTTAAACAGAACGTATCATTCTGTAGCTACCAAATATAATGTATTATATAATGGTAAAGTTGCCTTACAAAATGGATTATTAGAGTTAAATCAAAATTACAAAGATAATTATTGGNAAACCTTGCCTATTGAGCCTTTAAAGGTGGATGAATTAGCATTACCAGGTGTTAAATTAGACAAAGATGCTTCTCCTAAAGAATTTGATAAAGCAGAAGAAAAAGCAGTAAAGGCAGTCCAAAAACATTCCATGTTAATTGCAAGGCAAGAGCATAACAATCAAATAGATGATGCTTATTTATTATTAGGTAAAGCTCGTTATTATTCCAAACGATTTGTACCAGCTTTAGAAGCATTTAATTTTGTGTTATTAAACTACCCAAACGCTAATTTAATTAACGAAACTAAAATTTGGCAAGCAAAAACTTTAGTTCGTTTACAAAACCCTGAGCAAGCTATAGATAATTTAAAAATGTTATTTAAACACAAAAAATTAGAAGATAACATTAAAGAAAAAGCACATACCGCATTGGCAATGGCTTATGTTGCTACAGATAGTTTAAAACAAGAAATGCTTCATTTAAATAAAGCAGTAGAAATTGCTATTAATAAAGAACAAACTGCTCGTAATTTATTTGTATTAGGGCAATTATATCAACAAAAAAAAGAAATAGATTCCTCTAATATTGCTTTTCAAAAAATAATAGATTTAAAAAAAGCACCATATAAATACAAAATTCATGCCGCCATAGAAAAAGCAAAAAATGCAACCACTAATGAAGAAAAAAATCTTGCTGTTTTAGATTTAAAAAAACGAATTAAAGATAGAGATAATCGTCCTTATTTAGATGCTTTATATTATCAATTAGGTAATTTACAACTAGCAAATAGCGATTCTATTGCAACTTTAAGTTATAAAAAATCTTTAATACACAGTAAAATTCCAAATTTTCAAAAAGAATTGGCATACCAAGCTTTAGGAACTATTTATTTTAACAAAGCAAATTATGTAATTGCAGGAGCATATTACGATAGCATTTTAGCAATAGCAAAAAACACAAACACCAAACGAATTAGAAGTATAAAACGTAAACGGACTAATTTAAATGAAGTTATTTCGTACGAAAACATAGCAAAAAAAACGGATAGTATTTTAACTGTTGTGGCTATGACTAAACAACAACAATCTGACTTTTACACCAATTATATAAATCAGTTAAAAAAAGAGGAAGAACAGCAACAACTTAAAGCCAACACTGGTAATGCTTTGTTTGCTAATGGTGGTAATTCTAACATCGATGAAAAAAACAATTCAGGGAAATGGTATTTTTATAATGCTCAAACTGTAGGTTTTGGAACCCAAGAATTTAAAAAAATATGGGGAAATAGACCTTTAGAAGATAACTGGAGGTTAAGTAATAAAACTCAGGTAACTGTAGCTGCTATTAAATCGTCTAACAATAAAGTTAAAAATGAAACCGATTTATCAAAAAAATACGATGTCAACTATTATTTAGATAAAATTCCTACTTCAAAAAAACAAATTGATAGTATAAAAGTAGTAAGAAATAATACTTACTATAAATTAGGCTTAATTTATAAGGAGCAATTTAAAGAATATAAATTAGCTGCTAATAAGTTAGAAAAATTACTCATTTTTACTCCTTCAAAAGATTTAGAATTACCTGCAAAATTTCATTTGTTTAAAATTTATGAAAAATTAAATAGTAATAAAGCCGACTTTTATAAAAATGATATTGTTAACAATTTTTCATCTTCAAAATATGCCAAACTAATTATTAATCCAAAGTTGGTATTAAAAGAAAACAATGAAAATTCTCCTGAAAAAAATTACGAAAAATTATATTATCAATATAAAGATGAAGCTTTTGAAAATGTTATTAAAAAAGCAGATTCTTCTATTAGCTTATATGAAGGACAAGCAATTGTTCCTAAATTTGAATTATTAAAAGCGTACGCAATTGGTAAAAAAGATGGATTAAAAGCCTTTGAAGAAGCTTTAAATTTTGTTGCTATGAATTATCCAAACACCAAAGAAGGTAAAAAGGCCATGGAAATGGCTAAAAAACTAAAAGCAAAATTATAGCTAACCCTTATAAAATTTATAATGTTTACAGAAAAAAAAGAAAAACAAACACAAGCTACAGAGCGAAACGTAATAAGTAAAAATACTTCTATAAAAGGAGATATTATTTCAGAAGGAGACTTCAGAGTAGAAGGTAGTGTAGAAGGAACAATTCAAACATCTGGTCGGGTTGTAATTGGTACTTCAGGAAGTGTTAAAGGAAAAGTAACTTGCAATAATGCAGATATTGATGGAAATTTTTCAGGAGAATTATTAGTAAATAATTTACTAACATTAAAAGCTACTGCCCATATTTCTGGCGATGTGGTTATAAGTAAATTATCTGTAGAGCCAGGAGCTGAATTTAATGCAACTTGTACTATGAAAGGTTCTGTTAAGGAATTAAAAAATGGAAAAACCACAAAAGAAAAAACAGCTTAATAAATATTTACAATTAACAGGTGTTGTTTTTCAAATGGGTATTACCATTTATGCCGGAGCATATTTTGGTAAAAAATTAGATGCCCATTTTAATCCTGCAAAAAAAACATTTACATTAATAGGTACACTACTGGCATTACTACTGTCTCTTTATATTGTATTAAATCAAGTAAAAAAAATCAATGAAACTAAAGATTAATTCTGTTCCTGGTTTTAGTTTAATACTATTGTTAACCCTGTTAGCCGTATTTGCAATTCATACAACCATACTAAAAGAAATAAACCTTCCATTATTCGAAAATAAAATTATTCTAGCATATTTAGTTAATTTTATAATGGCAATAGGTATATTTTCCATCCTTAGTATTTTAAAAAAGAATTTTGAAAGTATTTTAGGTTTTATCTTTTTAGCAGGGAGTTTTTTTAAATTTATTGTTTTCTTTTTATTGTTTTATCCAATTTACAGGCAGGACGGTATAATTACAAATCCAGAAAAATTCGCTTTTTTAATTCCATATTTTTGCTGTTTAATTATAGAAACTTTTTCTTTAGTTAAGCTAATGAATAACAATGAGTAAACTACTTTAAACCCATAAAGTTTCAATAAAAAAAGACAGTCTGAAATTATTTTTTAGATTCTAATTTAAAAACATATATTTGCAAAATATTTATAGGAAACACTAGTAAAAAGTGATATGTATAAAAGAAACTTGGTAAAAACCCTTACTTTACTACTTTTAGTAGTTACATTTTCAGTAAATGCTCAACATGAACCTGCTACAAAAGTTCATGAAGAACAAACATCTACTAAAAAAGATTATAAAACTGAAATAAAAGAAGAAATAAGACATCACGTTAAGGATTCTTATTATTTTGATTTTAATTCAAATTCAGAAACAGGAGAGCATCATGGTTTTTCATTACCTGTTATTTTAATTGATGATGGATTAAAAGTATTTATGTCTTCTAAATTTGAACATGGAGAAGCTGTTGCTGAAGCTGGTGGAAATTATTATAAATTATATCACAATAAAATTTACAAAACAGATGCTACAGGTAAATTATCTTTTGATGAGCATCACCACCCAACCAATATTAAACCATTAGATTTTTCTATTACAAAAAGTGTGTTTAGTATTATTATTGTATCTCTATTTGTTTTTTTAGTATTTACTAGCCTAGCAAAATCTTACGCGAAAAATGGATCTATCCCAAAGGGAATTGGGCGCTTTTTTGAACCTTTAGTTATTTATATTAGAGATGAAATTGCCATTCCAAGTATTGGTCATAAACATTATAAAAAGTACATGAGTTTTTTATTAACGGTGTTCTTTTTTATATGGTTTTCTAATTTAATAGGTATCACTCCTTTTGGAATGAATATAACAGGTAATTTGGCGGTTACTGCAGCTTTAGCATTTTTAACCTTTTTAATTACCCAATTTACATCCAATGCAAATTATTGGAAACATATTTTTTGGATGCCTGGCGTTCCAATTCCAATGAAAATAATATTAGCTCCAATTGAATTACTTGGAGTATTCATAAAACCTTTTGCNTTAATGATGCGTTTGTACGCAAACATTTTTGCAGGTCATATAGTTATTTACAGTATTTTAGGTTTATTATTTGTATTTAAAAGCTATATAGGAGGAAGTTTAAGTTTTGGATTAGCATTAGTAATTTCTATTTTAGAATTATTAGTTGCAATCCTACAAGCATATATATTCACTATGTTATCTGCATTGTACTTTGGATTTGCTTCCGAAGAACATGAACCAGAACATCATGAATAATTTTAAAAATGAATGTTTAATTAATTAATATATATATTATGGGACAAATTCCAGTAATGGTAGGCGCAGGTCTAATTGTAATAGGAGCAGGTATTGGTATTGGTAGAATCGGTGGTTCTGCAATGGATGCAATTGCTCGTCAACCTGAAGCTTTTGGAAAAATTCAAACCGCAATGTTAATTGCAGCAGCATTAGTTGAAGGACTAGCGTTTGCAGCTTTATTTGCAGTTTAATTTTTAAAACAAAAAGCTGTAACGGTTGGTTATAGCTTTTGTTTCAATTTTTTAAAACTATATTAAATTATGGAAAAATTAATTAATGACTTTTCTTACGGATTGTTTTTTTGGCAAACCTTATTATTTATAGCATTACTATTTTTACTAAGAAAATACGCTTGGAAACCAATTTTAAATGCAATAAATGAACGAGAAGAAGGTATTAAAAAAGCCTTAGATGAAGCAGAAAATGCACGTAAAGAAATGCAAAATCTTACTGCAGATAACGAACGTATTTTAAAAGAAGCTCGCATACAACGCGATAGCCTTTTAAAAGAAGCAAGAGAAATGAAAGAAAGTATGATTTCTGAAGCTAAAAACGAAGCACAACAACAGGCTCAAAAAGTTATTGATCAAGCTAAATCTAGTATAGAAGCTGAAAAACAAGCTGCTATTGTAGATTTAAAAAATCAAGTTGCTGAACTATCTATCGGTATTGCTGAAAAAGTAGTTAAAAGCGAATTAGCTGATAAAAACAAACAAGTAAAACTTGTTGAAGAAATGTTAAAAGAAATAACCATACGTTAATTTATAACTGATGAGTGGAACTAAAGCAGCTTTAAGATACGCAAAAGCAATTTTAAATTTTGCAGTTGAACAAAACAAAGAAGATACTGTTAATAATGACATGTTATTAATTGTAAATACTTTACATGAAAGTAAAGATTTACAACAAATGCTTAAAAATCCTATTTTAAAAAACAATTTAAAAAAGGAAACTTTAAAAGCTATATTTTCTTCAAGCGTATCTCCATTAACCATAAGTTCAATCCATCTTTTAATAGATAATAACCGATTGGATATTTTAAAGGAAGTTGCTGAAAAATACACTATTATTTATGACGAACTTAAAGGAAAAGAAATTGCAAAAATAACTACTGCAATTCCTTTAAATGCTGCTTTAAATAATCAAGTTTTAGATAAAGTAAAAGAAATTACAGGTAAACAAGCTACTATTGAAAATATTATAAATCCTGATATTTTAGGCGGATTTATTCTTCGCATTGGAGATGTTCAGTACGATGCAAGTATTGCAAATAAATTACAAAGTTTAAAAAGACAATTTGAAAATTAAAATAATTTCAAATTTATATAAAGAATAAAGGTTAAAAAAAATAAAAAATGGCATCAATAAAACCAGCTGAAGTATCAGCGATTTTAAAGCAACAATTAGCAGGATTTGATTCTTCCGCATCATTAGATGAAGTTGGAACTGTTTTACAAATAGGTGATGGTATTGCCCGAGCTTATGGATTAGCTAATGTAGAATATGGCGAATTGGTAGAGTTTGAAGGTGGATTAGAAGGAATTGTTTTGAATTTAGAAGAAGACAATGTTGGTATTGTACTTTTAGGACATTCAAAAAACATTAAAGAAGGATCTATTGTAAAAAGAACTAAAAGAATTGCTTCTCTTAATATTGGAGAAGGAATTGTTGGACGTGTAGTAGATACTTTAGGAAATCCAATTGATGGTAAAGGTCCTATTTCTGGTGAAACCGTTGAAATGCCATTAGAAAGAAAAGCGCCAGGAGTAATATTCAGAGAGCCAGTAACAGAACCATTACAAACAGGTATTAAAGCAATTGATGCTATGATTCCGGTAGGAAGAGGGCAAAGAGAACTTATTATTGGTGACCGTCAAACTGGTAAATCAACTGTTGCAATTGACACCATCATAAATCAAAAAGAATTTTACGATGCTGGCGAGCCAGTATATTGTATTTATGTAGCAATCGGACAAAAAGGTTCTACTGTTGCTGCAATTGCAAATTTATTAGAAGAAAAAGGAGCTTTAGCATATACAACAATTGTTGCTGCAAATGCTTCCGATCCAGCACCTATGCAAGTTTATGCTCCAATGGCAGGTGCTGCAATTGGTGAGTATTTTAGAGATACAGGTCGTCCTGCATTAATTGTTTATGATGATTTATCTAAACAAGCAATAGCTTACCGTGAAATTTCTCTATTATTACGTCGCCCACCAGGACGTGAAGCATACCCTGGAGATGTATTTTATTTACACTCTCGTTTATTAGAACGTGCCGCAAAAATAGTTAACGATGATACTATTGCTGCTCAAATGAATGATGTTCCTTCTGTTTTAAAAGGAAAAGTAAAAGGAGGAGGTTCTTTAACTGCTTTACCAATTATTGAAACGCAAGCTGGTGATGTATCTGCATATATTCCAACAAATGTTATTTCCATTACAGATGGTCAAATATTTTTAGAATCCGATTTATTTAACTCTGGTGTTCGTCCAGCTATTAACGTAGGTATTTCTGTATCTCGTGTAGGTGGAAACGCACAAATTAAATCTATGAAAAAAGTAGCGGGTACTTTAAAATTAGACCAAGCACAATATAGAGAATTAGAAGCCTTTGCAAAATTTGGTTCCGATTTAGATGCTGCTACAATGAATGTAATTGAAAAAGGAAAACGAAATGTTGAGATTTTAAAACAAAATCAAGCAGATCCATTTAAAGTAGAAGATCAAATAGCAATTATTTATGCAGGTTCAAAAAACTTGTTAAAAAATGTTCCTGTTGAAAAAGTTAAAGAATTCGAAAAAGATTATATAGAATATCTTAATGCTAAACACAAAGAAACATTAAATACATTAAAAGCTGGAAAATTAACAGATGAAGTAATTGATGTATTAACCAATGCCGCTACTGAAGTTTCGGCAAAATATGCATAAAATTCCCTCCTAACCTCCCTAAAAGGGAGGAAAAAGGATTTATTAATATAAACAAAAAATAATTCTTTCCTTTGGAAAGGATTTAGGATAGGAAAATGGCAAACTTAAAAGAAATACGAAATAGAATTACTTCTATTGGTTCAACTATGCAAATTACCAGTGCCATGAAAATGGTATCGGCAGCAAAGTTGAAAAAAGCACAGGATGCAATTACTAAAATGAAGCCATATGCAAATAAGTTAACAGAACTTTTGCAAGGTTTAAGTGCTTCATTAGATAGTGAAACTGGAGGTGTTTTTTCGGAACAACGAGAAATTTCCAAAGTTTTATTAGTAGTTATAAATTCAAATAGAGGATTATGTGGTGGGTTCAATTCAAACATAATTAAGGAAGCTGAACATTTAATTGAAAACCATTATACTAGTAAACAAGTAGATATTTTATCCATAGGAAAAAAAGCAAATGATATTCTTAAAAAAAACCATACTATTATAGCTAATAATAGTGATGTTTTTGATGAATTAACTTTTGAAAATGTTGCTAATATTGCAGAAAATATTATGCAATTATTTGCTGAAGGAAGTTATGATAAAGTACAACTGGTTTATAATCAATTTAAAAATGCAGCTACTCAAATACCAACAGTAGAAGATTATTTACCTATTAAACCTGATTCGGAAAATGCGAACAAATCTAATGCTGATTTTATTTTTGAGCCTTCAAAAGCTGAGATAGTTTTAGAATTAATTCCTAAATCATTAAAAACACAACTTTATAAAGCAATAAGAGATTCTTTTGCTGCAGAACATGGTGCTAGAATGACGGCAATGCATAAAGCCACAGATAATGCAACTGAATTAAGAGATGATTTATTATTAATGTATAATAAAGCTCGTCAGGCAGCTATTACAAATGAAATATTAGAAATTGTTGGAGGAGCGGAAGCTTTAAACAATTAGACGAAACAAAGAGTAGTCAAATTTTAATAAGAGGAGAAGCTTTAAANAATTAGACGAANTTTTATAATTAGAATACAAAAAGTCTATCATAAAAATGATAGACTTTTTGTATTTTGGTACACACTTTGTTGTAAACATCCTAAATATTTACTACTATGAAAATTCTTAAACTTATATCCATTTTTATTATTACATCAACTTTGTTTTTCTGTTGTGGAGCAACTAAAGATAAAACTATTTACAAATTTCAAAAAAATCCACCCTTTAAAATTGTAGATGCTGTTGTATCCGATTGGGTTGGTGGCCAACCTGGAGTTAGAGGTTTAAAAGTTGAAATTAGCACAGACTCTAAAAAGGTTAAATTAGATACACTTTATTTTAGAAATCAAAAAACAACCTTAAAATTAACAGCTAATACTACTCCTTCAAAATACGTAGGAATATTGGTTACTTCAAATGGTATTAATGATTATATTTTGGATAAAGATAGCACTAAAGAATTTGGTAATTTTCCAAAAATAATCTCTAAAAATATTCCTTTTAATTTAAATAATAATGAAGCTGTAATAAGTTATCTATATCAAAATGAAACTTATTTTTACAAAATTAAAATTATTAATAAAGAAGTTAACTAACTTATTTACTTACCATTATGTAGTTTTATATTTTAAACTTCTGTTTTTGGCACGAAAATTGAATTTTTAATGCCGTAACCAAAAACAAAGTGTATGAAGACTTTAAAATTACTTTTCGTATTAATAACAACTAGCATTATGGTTTCTTCATGTAATGTTGTAGTTGAAGATTATAACAACCCAAATAATTATGTATCACTTGAAGATGTTGTTTCAAATTATGATTTATGGTATATAGATTATAATAAAACAACTGGGCAAGGAGATGTTCCTTTTCTATCTAAAGCATTTACAATTTCCTTTTTAAATGGTAATTTATATGCTAATAATAATTTGGTTGGTATAGGAGCTACAGGAAATGGATATGGAATTCCAGTTGGAATTTACGATACAAATAACGGAAGTTTAGAAATAAATCATGATTTAGACGGATATTTTGATTTTGATGTTATTCAAATTTCGGATGATCAAATAAAACTAGTGGATAATTTTAATAATGTAAGCTATTATTTAGTGGGCTACCAAAAGTTTAATTTTGATTTCGATCAAATATTTTACGATAATATTGAATATTTTTTACAAGAATATGACGCCTGGGGAAAAACATTTACAAGTAGTGAAGGAGAAATAAGTGCCTTTGATAATGAAAATTATTTACAATTTACTCCAGAAGATTTAACAACCTTTTATTCTTCTCAAGATGAAGTTGGCACAACTATTGATAATTTATTATGGGATTATGTAGGAAGTTATTCTGTAGCAAATGTTCAAGGATATAATAATTTAAAGGTTTTAACATTACATTATGATTCTGACGATACGGAAGAGTTTGAGTTAACCGTTATAGATGACGAAACAATAAGTTTGTATAATATCAATTCAGGAACCACATATGAATTTTCAGGATTTGGATATATTCAATACTTAAAAGAAAGTTCAAAAAAGAATACTGTAAGTTCATCAGGTAGAAAACGAACTAAAGTAATAAGAGAAACAAAAATTAGAAGACATTTAAAATAAAGTTTGGTTAGTTGATTTTTGATTGGTTATTTTTAATAACCAATTGAAGAAAACCGCTCCGAAATCGGAGCGGTTTTTTTGTACCTTTATTCCTATTAAATTTAAACAATATAAAAATGTCAAATAAAACCGCTTTTATTACAGGAGCAACCTCAGGAATTGGAAAAGCTACAGCAACAATATTTGCTAAAAACAACATTAATTTAGTATTATGTGGCAGAAGAGCAGATCGCTTGGAAAGCTTAAAAAAAGAACTAAGTAAATTTACAAAAGTTTCCACATTGCAATTTGATGTTCGTAATAAAAATGAAGTATTTGATGCGGTAAAATTAATTCCTAAAGAATTTCAACAAATAGATATTTTAATAAATAATGCTGGAAATGCCCACGGTTTAAGCACTATTCAAGATGGAAACTTAGACGATTGGGATGCCATGATTGATGGCAATGTAAAAGGCTTATTATATGTTACCAAAGCAATTCTTCCAACAATGGTTGCAAAAAACAATGGATTTATAATAAATATAGGCTCTATTGCCGGTAAAGAAGTATATCCTAATGGAAACGTGTATTGTGCCTCAAAGTATGCTGTAAACGCTTTAAATAAAGCTATGCGTATAGATTTAAACAAACATAATATTAGAGCTTGCGCTATTCATCCTGGTGCTGTTGAAACCGAATTTTCTGAAGTTCGTTTTAAAGGAGATAAAGAAAGGGCTAAATCGGTATATTCTGGGTATAAAGCGTTGCAACCAGAAGATATTGCAGATATTATTTATTTTGTAATTAGCAGACCTTATCATGTAAATATTGAAGATTTAATTGTATATCCTACTGCACAGGCAAGTGCAACTATTTTGAATAAAGAGGTTTAGTTAAATGCTAAACCCCTTTATTTTATGTTTTATATTTAATTTAAGAAGGTGATAAAGTCATTAAAAGTGTGCCAATAGCATTTTCAACATCTTTTTCAACTACAATAGCGGTATCAACACTTGTATCTTGTTCATAATCATTATAATCACTATGAGCCACTTTTATCCAATATTCTCCAATTGGTAAATCAGATAATATGAAATTTCCATCAACGTCAGTTTCAATAGAAGCTACTACAGTGGTAAATGAAGTATCGTCTTTATTATATACTGTAACAGTAGCAGCTTCAATTGGTATTTTATTTGTATCCGTTTCTGCATCGTCAGCAACTCTTCCTGAAATGCTTCCTGTACTTTTTGTTAAAAGCAATGTACCTGCATCCTTATCTTCACCGTTTATAACAGGAACTGTTTCTGAATAAGCTATATCATAATCTTCTTTTTCAATAGTTAGTACATAACTTCCTCCCGGAATTCCTTGTAACATAAATACACCTTCATCATTTGAAGTTGTAGATGCAATAGCATTTGAAAATGAAGTATCAGAAACATCATAAACTGATACTAATGCTTCTAGTGGCATAGGATTTTCCGTTGTTTCTTTAGTATCTGCAACTCTTCCTAAAATAGTTCCAGAATTTGCTTCTGCGGTAACTCTAATAACTGGTTTTAAGTTATAAATACCAGAATTACCAGCTTTTACAATAGATTTTTGTACATCCCAATCTAAAATAAAAGTATAGGAATACCCTGCAACTAACTCAGTATCTAAATGCAATTTTAAACCAGATTGTTGTGCGCTTGGGGTTTTTAAAGGAACCATTTCATCTGAACCCTCAAAAACTATTGAATTTTTACTACCTAATACTAATCGCACTTGGCTTAACATACCTGATTCAATTTCCTGATCTGTTAATATATGTGAAGATCCTGCGGTTAGCGTTAATAAATCAACTAATGTACTTCCTTCTTCAACAGGAAAGCCATCAAAGCTTGTCCATCCTATATTATCATCACTTCTATTATATTGTACATCAATAATATCAACCCATACTTCTTTATAGGAATCATCAGGAGCGTCTACTAACTTTAAGTTAACGTGAGAAGTAGTAGAATTTGAATTATTTATTTCTGAATTATTACAACTTTGTAAGAATAAAAGGAATATAATAGAGAATACTACGGATAAAATACTTTTTATTTTCATAATTTTAAAGTTTATATATATTATTATAAAATAATAAATCTGTAGGGTTTCTTAGAATTATTAAAAAGAATAATCAATTACCTAAATTAGTGAATTTTTTTAAATTTAAAAAATAATGATAAATAAACGGCTTTTAATAAAAAACTTACTTGCCCAAACCGATGAAAATAGTTTTTATGATAAAAAACAAAAGATTTCATTGGATTCTAAAGAAGGAAAAGCTAAATTTTTAAAACACGTTTGTGCATTATCTAATTCAAATTTAGACAACAATTCGTATTTAGTTATAGGAATAGAAGACGAATTTAATAAAATTAAAGGCGTTGATTTTTTTGATGATAGTAAAATTCAAAACTTAATTAATTCCTATTTAGAAAATCCTCCTAAAATAAATTATGAAAATATTGCTTTTCCAAAATTACCAAGGCATAAAGTGGTTGGTTTAATAACTATTCATCCAAATAATAAAGTTACTACGCTTAAAAAAACAATTTGGAAATATGTAAAAGGACTAGTTTTTTACAGAAGAGGAAGCAATTCTATGTCCACTCTTGGTAAATTTGAATTAAAAAGTACTAATAAAGAAATTGTAGCATCTATAGAAAAAAATGCGAGTAATAATATTCAATTGACTTTAGATGGCGTTTTCCATTTTTTTAAAAGGCATAGTAAAGAATACCACCCAAAATATAAAGTTTTTAATGAGCAGTTTGTGTTGTGTTGGGCTGGAAAACAAAAAAAAGTTGGAGAAAAGTTATTTTATTCACGAGTGGATATTGAACTAATAAATGAACAGGTTCGTTTGTTTTATTCTGTTTTAGATGAAGTTAAAATAGAAATTAATCATCGGTCATTTATTATAACAGAATATATTTATTTACAGCTAAAAAATGTGTTCGATTATTATCCGTTAGAAAAAACAATTATTCATTTTAAAGATAACGGAAAACTTGATATTGTTAGTGAATTTCTGTTTAATCCGCCTCAATTTGATAAAGCTGAACTGCTTCATTTATATAATAGTTGTAATGCATTATCCACTAAATTAAAAAAGGAAATTTCAATTTCAAAAAAAGAACAAAAGGAAATAAAGGATTTACCAACCAACTATTTATTATGCGTGTTAAATAAAATTCCGAATGCTTTAAAAAATTTAGATGAATTGGCTCCGTATTTAAAAAATAGAAACAACAAATTAGCATATATAAAATACAAAGAAGCTATAAGAGTATTAAGAAAAATTAGAAACCAACACGAAGAAAATGAGCATAGAAAAAGCATATAATTCTTGGGCAAAAATCTACGATACTAATGAAAACAAAACAAGAGATTTAGATAAAAAATCTACTATTGAAATTTTAAGTAATTACCATTTTGATAGTGTTTTAGAATTAGGTTGTGGTACTGGTAAAAACACCGAGTGGTTAATAACTAAAGCCAAAAAAATTATTGCGTTAGATTTTTCTCGAAAAATGTTAAATGAAGCTAAAAAAAAGATTCAAAATGATAATGTACTATTTAAAAAAGCAAATTTATTAGAAGTTTGGGAAGTAGCGGATGAATTTGCTGATTTAGTAACTGTCAATTTAACACTTGAGCATATTAATGATTTAAATTTTGTTTTTGGACAAGCTTATTTAAAATTAAAAACTGATGGAATATTTTTTATTAATGAATTACATCCATTTAAGCAATACAATGGTAGTAAAGCTAGGTTTGATTCTGAAAAAGAAACGGAAGTATTAGAAGTTTATACGCACCACATTACGGATTATATAAATGCTGCAAAGGAAAATGGGTTTAAATTGGAAGAAATATATGAGCAGTTTGACGATTTAAATAAAAATGAAATACCTAGATTAATTTCTATTATTTTAAGAAAAAATTAGGTAAAAGTTAACCTAAAAAAAGCAACGTTTAATAACGTTGCTTTTTTTATAATTATATGGTTGTAAAAGTTATTACAAATCAAATTTTATACCTTGAGCCAAAGGTAACTCGGTAGTATAATTTATAGTATTTGTTTGTCTTCTCATATAAGCTTTCCAAGCATCTGAACCAGATTCTCTTCCTCCACCAGTTTCTTTTTCTCCTCCAAAAGCACCTCCAATTTCAGCACCTGAAGTTCCAATATTTACATTTGCAATACCACAATCTGAACCAGCTTGTGACAAGAATTTTTCAGCTTCACGTAAATTATTAGTCATTATTGCAGAAGAAAGTCCTTGAACTACGCCATTTTGAATTTCAATTGCATTGTCAACTTCTCCGGTATATTTTAATAAATATAAAACAGGAGCAAAAGTTTCATTTTGAACAATTTCAAAACTATTTTTTGCTTCAGCAATAGCTGGTTTAACATAACAACCACTTTCAAAACCTTCGCCTTCTAAAATACCACCTTCAACCACTAAATTTCCTCCTTCTTCTACTACTTTATTTAAAGCATTTTGATATAATTTTACAGCATCTTTATCAATTAGTGGACCCATATGAATATTTTCATCTAACGGATTTCCAATTTTAATTTGTTTATAAGCATCCACTATTGCAGTTTTAACTTTATCATAAATAGATTCGTGTATAATTAATCTTCTTGTAGATGTACAACGCTGACCAGCAGTGCCAACAGCACCAAATACAGCGCCAATTACGGTCATTTTAATATCTGCATCTGGAGTTACAATGATAGCATTGTTACCACCTAATTCTAATAAACTTCTTCCTAATCTTTCCGCAACAGTTTTTGCAACAATTTTTCCCATTCTAATAGAACCTGTAGCTGAAATTAAAGCAACACGCCTATCGGTTGTCATATATTCTCCTACTTTATAGTTTCCGTTTACAATGTTTGAAATTCCTTCTGGTAAATTATTATCTTTTAATACTTCGGTAATAATATTTTGGCAAGCAATACTACATAATGGTGCTTTTTCTGAAGCTTTCCACACACAAACATCTCCAGCAATCCATGCCAAAGCTGTATTCCAACTCCAAACCGCTACAGGAAAATTAAATGCAGAAATAATTCCTACAATTCCTAATGGATGATATTGGTCGTACATTCTATGTCCAGGACGTTCAGAATGTAAAGTAGAGCCTTGTAATTGACGAGATAAACCAACGGCAAAATCGCAAATATCAATCATTTCTTGAACTTCCCCTAAGCCTTCTTGTAAAGATTTCCCCATTTCATAGGAAACTAATTCTCCTAAAGGTTGTTTTAATTCTCTTAGTTTTAAACCAAACTGACGAACAATTTCGCCACGTTGTGGAGCAGGAACTAAACGCCAGGTTTTAAAAGCTTTTTGTGCGGTAGTTATTACTTTTTCAAAATCTTCTTTAGTAGTGGTAGTAACTTTTCCAATTAAATTTCCATCTACAGGTGAAAAAGATTCAATTATTTCTCCGTTTCCAAAAAAATCTGTTCCTGTTGACGTTCCTTCATTTAAAGGTTTAACCCCAAGTAAATCTAAAGATTTATGTATTGTTTTATCTATTGTAGTTTCCATAATAGTATTTTTTATATGTTTTTTGTGATGATACAAAATTACGAATAATTATAAGGTTTAAAAAGAAAAGCCGTCTCTAAATAGAAACGGCTTTCTTCATTCAATATTTGGTAACCAACCAAATAATAAACCAACTAAAACTTATAATTTATCCCTGTATAAACTCCTAAATAATAAGGCAATAAGCTGCCAGAGTTTTTTGAAAAGGTATTTGTTTGAACCTTAAACATTGGTGAAACATTTAAGTATAAATTTTTATGAATTAAGTAATCAATATCTACTCCTATATTACCACTAAAGTTTATAGATCTAAGGTTTTTAGAGGCTCCTAAACTTTGGGTATAATCAGAAGTTTCAACAAATACTTCATCTCTGTTTAAAAGTAAGGTACTAAAACCACCAACTAAATTAACTCCAAATTTTCCATTAGTAACATTATATTTAACTTCCACTGGAATTTCAACATAACCAAAAACTTGATTTAAACTTCCTGTTGTATTAAATTCTTTAGATGATTTGGTGTCTTTTCCTAAATTAGGGCTACTTGTAATATTTGATAATCCGACAGCTGAAACGCCTGGAGTTATAAACACATTATTAGTTGTAAAACCTAAGTTAATTAAGTTTACACCCGATTGTATAGTGAATTTTTTGTTTAACTGATAAGCAACTTTAACACCATACGAATAAGAAGAATTTCCGGAAGAAGGGTTGTTTTTAAATTGACCGTCAATTCCTGAACCATCTCCAAAAGAACTCATATAAATAGGGGCAAAAATAGTTGCTACGGTAAATTTACTTTTGTCTATTCCTTTTTTAGTTGTTTTAACTTTAGCTTCTTTTTGAAAAGCTAAATTTTTAGTATCGGTTAAATATTTTGGAAGTGATTTAGTATTGGTTTTATTATCTGCAATACTTGTGTTTTCATCTACTTTAATTATATTTTTTATAGGTTTTTCAATATTGTTTTGTTCTTTCACTTTATTACTGCTAACCTTTACATTAGCTGTTTCTTTAGAAATAATTTCAAAAGGTTTTAAAGTATCTGTGCTGTTTTTAACCGTAGGTTTATCCGTAGATGGTATTTTAAATAAATTTGCAGTAAAATTATTGGTAGGTAACAAATATATTGCTCCTAAACTTATAAAAAGAAGTATTAATGCTGCAATACTGGCAAATTTAGCCCAGATAGGAATTCTTCTTTTTTGAGGAACTTCTGTTAAATTATTTTCAATTCCGCTCCAAACTTTATTTGGTGGAGAAACTTCGTAATCTTTAAGTTTTTCCTGAAATAATCTATCAATATTTTTAAAATCGCTCACTACTATTATATTCTTAAATAGATTGTTGTCCTTGTTGGTACTCTTCAATTTTCTGTTTTAATATTGCTCTTGCTCTGGCTAAATTTGATTTTGATGTGCCTTCCGCAATTCGCAACATTTCAGAAATTTCTCTGTGTGAATAACCATCTAATACATAAAGGTTAAAAACCAATCGGTATCTTTCTGGTAATTCATGAATGAGATTTAACAAAAAATCTAAAGAAAATTCGTCTTCTTCAACATCAACAACTACTTCATCAGGAATCTCATCCGTTATAATATTTAACACGTTTTTTTTTCGATACTTAATTAAAACGGTGTTAATCATAACACGTTTTAGCCATCCTTCAAACGAGCCTTTAAAACTAAACTGATCAATTTTATTGAAAATGGTTATAAAACCATCTTGAAAATTATCTTCAGCTTCGTGCTTATTTTTCGAATATTTAAGGCATATCGAAAATAATTTACCTCCAAAAAGTTGATAAATTTCTTTTTGTGCCTTTCTATCGTTTTTTGCACATTGTTTTATCAGTTTGTTTAACCCCAAACTTTTGTGTTATTTAAATATAAGATTCCTAAAAATATAATAGGTTGCGTAAATTTACATTACTTTTGTGGTGATTTCCAAATTTTATGACAAAAAATAACATTTTTAACATAAGTAATCGTGTTGATTTTGAGAAAGTTAGTATTAAAATATTTCAATTTCAAGCAACTCATAATTTGGTTTATAATTCCTTTATAAATTATTTAAATGTGGATGTTAAAAAGGTAAAAAAGTTATCTCAAATTCCTTTTTTACCTATCCAATTTTTTAAAACACACAAAATTGTGTCTTCAAAAAATGAGGTAACACAAACTTTTTTAAGCAGTGGCACTACTGGATTGCAGCAAAGTAAACATTTTGTTACAGATATAGATTTATATGAACAAAGTTTTAAAAAAGGCTTTGAAAAATTTTATGGAAATATTGAGAATTATACTGTTTTAGCTTTGTTACCATCTTATTTAGAAAGAAAAGGTTCTTCGTTAATTTATATGGTGGATAGTTTAATAAAAGATTCTAAAAAATTAGAAAGTGGATTTTATCTTCATAATTTAGAGGAATTATCTAAAAAATTAGAAATTCTTGATAAAACCAACAATAAAGTGTTATTAATTGGAGTTACCTATGCTCTTTTAGATTTACTTGATTTACATAAATTCCATTTAAAAAATACTATTATCATGGAAACTGGTGGTATGAAAGGAAGACGTAAAGAAATGATTAGAGAAGAATTACATCAAATTTTATGTGAAGGATTTGGAGTTAATGCCATTCATTCAGAATATGGAATGACCGAATTATTAAGCCAAGCTTATTCTAAAGGAAATGGAATTTTTGAATGCCCACCATGGATGAAAATAATAATTAGAGATACCGAAGATGCTTTAACCATATTACCTAATGGAAAATCTGGTGGAATTAATGTAATTGACTTAGCAAATATAAATTCTTGCTCATTTATTGCTACGCAAGATTTAGGAAAAGTTTACCAAAACAATACTTTTGAAGTTTTAGGTAGATTTGATAATTCAGATATTAGAGGTTGTAATTTAATGGTGTTTTAACCGCTTTTATTATTTTAATAAATTATTAATTTTTGCGTATTGTAAAAGTATAATAGTTTTAGCATCGCAAATTTCTCCAGAATAAATCATTTTAAAAGCAGCTTCAAAATTTAGTTCCAATACTTCAATTTCTTCGGTTTCATTTTCTAAACCGCCGCCTTCTGAAATTTTCATAGTATCATTAACTTCTGCAATAAAATAATGTATCTTTTCGGTAACAGCACCTGGAGTAGAATAAACTTCCAATATTTTTTTTGGATTTTTTACTTGATAACCTGTTTCTTCTTCAGCTTCATTTTTTATACAAGTTAATGGATCATTTTTATCTAATAATCCAGCGCAAACTTCAATCATCATACCATTATCATTTCCATTTAAAAAACTAGGCATTCTAAATTGTTTTGTTAAAATTACCGTGTTTTTAACAATATTATATAATAAAATTGCAGCACCATCGCCTCTGTTATAGCTTTCTCTATTTTGATTTTGCCAAGTTCCTTTTTTGGTTTTATAATCGAAATTAACTTTATCTAAAACATAATAATTATTAGATAAGTTGGTTATACTTTTTATTTTAACTTTTGAATTAGGCATAAAATTATTTTTTTATCATAGCAATATGAGTAATTCCATCTTCTAAATATTCTTCACCTATCTTTTTAAATCCATGAGATTCATAAAACTTTTTTAAATAAGTTTGGGCAGAAATTTTAATAGTGGTTTCTTTAAAATTAGTAGAAATAGCACTAATAGAAGCTTCTATTATTTGATGTCCAAAATTAAATTTTCGTTCTGTTTTTTTAACTACTACCCTACCAATACTAGCTTCTAAAAAATAATCTTTTGGTTTAAAAATACGAGTATAAGCAATTACTTTATCTCTTTTTAATCCTATAACGTGCAGTGCTTTTTGATCTTTAAAATCAATATCTTGGTAAACACAATCTTGTTCAACTACAAATACTTCTGAGCGTAATTGTAAAATTTCATACAATTGACTAGTAGTTATTTCTGAAAAAGATTTGACTAAAATTTTTAACATGAATTAGTAATATTATTTACAATCAATAGGAATTTTAGCTACTCTTTTTTGATGGCGACCACCTTCAAATTTAGTATTTAAAAATATTTCTACAAATTCTAACGCTTGATATAAAGAAACAAAACGAGCAGGAATACTTAAAATATTTGCATTATTATGTTGCCTTGCAAGAGAAACTAATTCATTATTCCAGCAAAGCGCAGCTCTAACACCTTGATGTTTATTAGCGGTTATTTGTGCTCCGTTACCACTACCACATAAAATAATACCTAATTCAGTTTCTTTGTTTTCAATAGAATTAGCCACTAAATGAATAGTATCTGGATAATCCATACTTTCGTTAGTATTCGTTCCAAAATTTAAAACTTGATACCCTTTGCTTTCTAATAATTTTATTATTTCGAATTTATATTCTGTTCCAGCATGATCATTACCAATGGCTATTTTCATCATTTATATTTAAAATTAAGATTACAAAAATACAAATTCACAGTTATTAACTGTTAAAAAACTAATTGTTAATAGTTATTTTTAAAAAGTTGATTTACAATAGCATTAATAAAAAGTTGTTTTGTGTATAAGTTTATCTTTAAAAATGAAAACTATTTTTTTTATTTATATAAAATTTATTAATACAAAAACTGCAATTACATATCCAAATTTATTTATTACTTTTTTATGTAAAGTTATAAACCAATTAAATAGTTGTTATAAACATTTTAGGTAAAAAACTTATTCAATATTTTAGTTAATTAACAGTATTAATAAATTGTTTATAACCTATATAATTTTATTGATTTTTAAGGTTTTAAAATTTAATAACTTGTTTATATGTATTAATAAGTGATATAAAAAAATATTATTTAATAAATTTATGTCACCTATTAACAAACTATCATAACAAAAAAATATTTTTAAAATTTTAAATCTTTTTTATATTAATATTATAATTGTTTATAACTACAATAAAATTACTAAATCTGTAGTTTTATAAAAATCACTTTGGTTTTCAATGGAAGTAGTATAATTAATAGATTTATTAATAGTATTAATACTAATAAAAATTCCTATTGAAAATATAAGTAAATAAAAACCAAATATTACATAAACTTTTTTCATAATAGAAGAGTATATAATAAAGACTGTTTAATTAAAAAAATGTTACAAAAATTAAGGAATTATAAAAGATAAAGCTTTTTGTAATGTGGTAATAGTAAAACTTCCAGATCCTATAATTTCTCCGTCTGCTTGAATATATGTTTTTTTATTATCTAAAACTTTAATGACTGCTTCTGATGTTGTATACGATTTTACAAATTCTAAATCCGTAATCTTACCATTAAATAATTTTCCAATATGTTTTAAAATGGTAAGCAATGTAATTTTATCTACATAAGTAACATCAAATTGTCCATCATTAGAAGAAATATAATCAGTAAGTTGCATTCCTCCACCAGAAAATTTACAAATTCCTATTAAAAAAAGTAAAGTTTTTTGTTTTATAATTAAGTTATTAAAACGTATTTCAAGAAAACTTCTTTTATAACTTCCAATACTAATTAAAGTACTAACTAAATATGCTAAAAAACCTAAATGTTTATATTTATGAACGTAATTAACCACGTGAGCATCAAAACCAATACCTGCTAAATTATTAAAGTAAACTTCTTTATTTGAAGATGTTAAGGTAATTTTACCAATATCTTGTAAAAAGGTTTTTTCTTTTTTTATAGTTTGAATGGCTTTTTTATAATTTTTTGAAATACCATAAGTTTTTATCCAGTCATTACCTGTTCCAATAGGGATAACGCCAAGTTTAATAGCTTTTATATTTATGGTATTACTATGATTAAAAATACCATTTATTATATGGTGTAAACTTCCATCTCCACCAACACAAATAAATTTTGAAATACCGTGTTTTATTGCATTTTCAATAAGTTTTATAGAATGTTTTTCGTACTCCGTAAATGCATAAGTAAATTTAAATTCTTGTTTTTTTAATTCATTATAAATTGGTTGCCATTTCTTTTTTGCTTTTCCATTTCCTGAAACAGGATTAACAATCACAAACCATTCATGCTTCATTAAATTCTATTTTAAAGTAGTTAATTAATTTTATATAACTTTTACATAACATTTTCAAAGATAAATATTTGTACTTTTGATTTTAAATAAAAAGAAATAAATGTCGAAAAGAAAAAAAAATTACAAGAAAAAAGGAAATGTTATTAAAGATTTAACTAGAAAAATACTAAAATCTTTAAATAAAGATACTTCGAAATCTTATAATTACCGTCAAATTGCTGCTAAATTAGATATTTCAGATCCAAATGGACGAAATCAAATTATTCAAAAATTAGAAGAATTAAAAGCACTGAAAAAAGTAGAAGAAACGGATAGAGGTAAATTTAAAATTGTACCACCATCTAAATATTATATTGGAACTATAGATGCTACCACAAATGGTAATGCTTATTTTATTTCTGATGAATTAGAACATGATATTTACATTCCGGGGCGTAATTTAAACAGAGCTTTAAATAAGGATACAGTTAAAATCTACTTGTATAAACGTAAACATAATAGTAGGGAAGAAGGCGATGTTGTTGAAATAGTGAAGCGTGCTAAAATGGAATTTGTTGGGGTTTTACAACTAAATAAAAATTTTGGTTTTGTAATACCAGATGATTCTAAAATGTATGCCGATATTTTTATTCCAAAAAATAAGTTAAAAGATACGGAACACGGTGTAAAAGTTTTGGCTAAAATTACTGATTGGCCTGCAAATTCTAAAAATCCGTTTGGAAAAATTAAAGAAATTTTAGGAAAACCAGGAGATCATAATACCGAAATGCATTCTATTTTATTAGAATATGGTTTACCTTATAAATTTCCAGAAGAAGTTGAATTAGCTGCTTCTAAAATTCCGTTAGAAATTTCGAAAGAAGAAATTTTAAAACGAAGAGATATGCGTAACGTAACCACCTTTACCATAGATCCAACCGATGCTAAAGATTTTGATGATGCTTTATCTTTTGAAACATTAGAAAATGGTAATTATGAAATAGGAATTCATATTGCAGATGTTTCGCATTATGTACAAGAAAAATCTATTTTAGATGACGAAGCTTATAAAAGAGCAACTTCAGTTTATTTAGTAGATAGAGTAGTACCAATGCTTCCAGAAGTTTTATCAAATGGTGTTTGTTCTTTACGTCCAAATGAAGAAAAGCTAACTTTTTCNGCAGTTTTTGAAATAAATGAAAAAGCACATGTGGTTAATCAATGGTTTGGAAAAACGGTAACGTATTCTGATAAACGTTTTGCATATCATGAAGCTCAGGAAATTATAGAAACTAAATCTAATACTGTTTCAGCTGAAAATTCTTTAACTAAACAATCTTATAAAGTTGAAGATAAAATTGTTACAGCTATTTTAACCTTAGATATCTTAGCTAAAAAAATTCGTAAAAAAAGAATGCAACAAGGTGCTATTGCTTTTGATAAAATTGAAGTAAAATTTAATTTAGATGAAAATTCAGAACCAACAGGTGTATTTTTTAAAGAATCTAAAGATGCAAATAAACTTATTGAAGAGTTTATGTTGTTAGCAAACAAAAAAGTAGCCGAGCGTGCTGGTAAAAGTAAAGGTGTTCCTACAAAAAATACGTTTGTTTATAGAGTTCATGACGAGCCTAATCTTGATAAATTGGCAGCTTTGCAAACTATTGTGAGTAAGTTTGGATATAAAAATAAAATTGATACAAAAGATAAAAAAACTACTTCGTCAACCCTAAATCAATTATTAAAAGATGTTCATGGAAAAGGCGAAGCTAATATGATTGAAACTTTAGTGGTTCGCTCTATGAGTAAAGCGGAATATACTACCCAAAATATTGGACATTATGGTTTAGCGTTTGATTATTATTCTCATTTTACTTCACCAATTAGAAGATATCCAGATGTAATGACTCACCGATTGTTACAAAATTATTTAACAGGAGGTAAATCTCCAAAAGCAGAAATTTATGAAGAAAAATGTAGGCATTCTTCAGAAATGGAATATTTAGCAACCAAAGCTGAGCGAGATTCTATTAAATATATGCAGGTGAAGTATATGGAAAATCATAAAAACCAAGAGTTTGAAGGAGTTATTTCTGGGGTAACAGAATGGGGAATTTATGTGGAGATTATTGAAAATAAATGTGAAGGAATGTGCAGAATACGTCAAATTAAAGATGATTATTATATTTATGACGAAAAGCAATATGCACTAGTTGGTCAATCTACCAAAAATTTATACCAATTAGGAGATCACGTACTTATAAAAGTTAAGAATACCGATTTAGAGCGTAAACATTTAGATTTTACCTTAATTGAAAAATTAAAAAATAATTAACAAAAAGGGTACAATTATTGCTTATTTTAGTAGTTATAAAATAAAAAATATTCTTTAAATTAAATCATAATATGAAAAAACTAGCATTATTATTTATTCTGGTAGGTTCCATTGCATTTGCACAAAAGCCAATTACTAAAAAGTTAGGCGATTTTAATACTTTAAAAGTATTTAATGGATTAACAGTTAAAATACAGAAAGCGGAAAGTCCTTCTATTGTTATTAGTGGAAATAAATCGGAAGATGTTTCTGTTAAAAATTCTAATGGAATTTTAAAAATTAAATTAAAATTTCCTGATAGTTTTACTGCTGATGATGTAACTATTACGGTTAATTATACCAATCCAATTCAAGTTTTAGATGGTAATGAAGGAGCAACTATTTTATCTGAAACAACTATAGAGCAGCAACAATTAGAAGTTAAAGTACAAGAAGGTGCAAGAATAAAAGTTCCTATAGAAGTTAAATATTTAACCGTTAAAGCGGTTTCTGGTGGTAAAATTGAATTAAATGGAGTCACCCAAAATCAAACTATTGAAGCAACTACTGGTGCAATTTATAAAGCATATAATTTAGAAAGTAAACAAACTACTGCAGTTGCCGCTTCCGGAGCTGTGGTTAAAGTTAAAACTACAGAAGTTTTAGATGCTAAAGTTCGTTTTGGTGGAAGTGTTTATTATAAAGGAACTCCTGAAGTTTTAAAAACAAAAAAAATTATAGGCGGTACAATTAAAAATAAGAACTAACTAAAAACAAGTTTTAATTTTATTGTTATCTTTGTAAAAAATAAAAATTAGAATAATGAATGCACTATATATTTTTTTAGGAATGGTTGGCCCTTGGCAATGGATTATTATTGGTTTAGCAATTTTATTATTGTTTGGAGGTAAAAAATTACCTGAGTTAATGAAAGGTCTTGGTGGTGGTATTAAAGAGTTTAAAAAAGCTACTCAAGAAGATGATGAAGACGAAAAAAAAGATAAAGAAAAAGATAAAAATTAAGACATTAATAACAACAAAAAACCTGTGATTTTCACAGGTTTTTTTATGCTTCATTTTTTGATGAAAAAGTTATTTTTCATCTTTATCTCCTAATTCTTTTTTCTTTTTATTAGAAGATTCATTTATTTTATTAGCAGCAACTAAACTTGTAACCATATCATTTAACATAGAACTAGCTGCATTTGGATTATTTGGCAATAAAATTAAATTAGAATTCGTATCTGATCCAATACTTTGTAAGGTATCGTAATGTTGCGTAATAACTATTAAAGCAGAAGCTTCTTGGCTGTTAATGCCAGCTCTATTAAGCACATCAACACTTTCTTCTAAACCACGTGCAATTTCTCTTCGTTGATCTGCAATACCTTTACCTTGTAAACGTTTACTTTCAGCTTCGGCTTTTGCTCTTTCTACAATTAAAATACGTTGCGCATCTCCTTCGTGTTGTGCAGCAACTTTTTCACGTTCAGCAGCATTAATTCTGTTCATAGCTATTTTTACATTTTCATCAGGATCAATATCCGTTACTAATGCTTTAATAATATCGTAACCATAATTAAGCATAGCCTCTTTTAAATCGCGTTGTATAGCTAAAGCAACTTCATCTTTCTTTTCAAATACATCATCTAAAATCATTTTAGGAACTTCTGCACGTACCACGTCAAAAATAAAAGCCGTAATTTGTTCATGTGGATTTTGAAGTTTGTAAAAAGCATCATAAACATGATTTTTTTGAACTAAAAATTGAACTGAAATTTTAAGATGTACAAATACATCATCTTTAGTTTTGGTTTCTACAATTACATCTAATTGCTGAATTCTTAAACTAATTCTACCTGAAATTTTATCTATTATGGGTATTTTTAAGTTAAGCCCTGCTTGTCTTATACTTTGGTATTTTCCAAAGCGTTCTACTACTGCTGAAGTTTGTTGTTTAACAATAAATAAGCCCGAGCCTATAAGTATAACAAGAATAAAAATAATAATGTAGGTTCCAATCATTTTATAAATTTTTTTAAAATTAATGTAAGTATTAAAGATAGCACGATTTTAAATTTAATCAAAGCATCTTTGTAAATAGGTATCTGTTTTTTTTAAATTGTTACATAACTTTATTCTTTAATTTATTGGAATGACTATATTTACCCCTTAATTAAATAGGTATGAAAAAAATATTAATAGGTGTTTTTACGGTGATTTTAATAGGAATAGGCTTGTATTTTACAGTAGTTTATTATCTACCTTATAGTGAAGGTTACAGAGCAGGAAAGCTCGTTAAAATTAGCCATAAAGGTATTATCTTTAAAACTTGGGAAGGAGAAATTAGTCAAGGTGTTTCTAACGCACAAGTTTTTACTTTTTCAGTAGAAGATAAAGAAAAAGAGGTAATTAAATTCCTTCAAAAACACCAAGGAGAATATGTGAAATTAACCTACAAAGAACGCTTTAGAACCTTTCCTTGGTTAGGAGATACCAAATATTTTATAACCCAAGTAGAGAAAACAGAATGAAACAGAAAAAAAATTGTATAAAAAGTAATAATAATTCAGTTTGTCAAACGGAGCTTATCGAAGTTACCTTTGATTAATTCATGATTAAAATATTTCGAAAAGCTCAATAGGACGTAAAGTTTTACTTTTTAAAAAGTATTTTTATTTATAAAGTTGCTATAGCTTTTTTAATTCGGTTTATAGTTTCTTCTTTACCAACCATTTCTGCAATATCAAATAAATGAGGCCCTTTCATAGCGCCAACTAAACTCAATCTAAACGGTTGCATTACTTTTCCAAAACCTATTTCTTTAGAAGTTATCCATTCTTTAACTGTATTTTCTATAGTTAAGGAAGTAAAATCATTCACAGATTTTAAGAGATGAATAAGTTCTTCCATTAATTCTGGAGTTCCTTCTTTCCAGTTTTTTCTGGAAGCTTTTTCATTATATTCTGTTGGAGCAACAAAAAAGAAGCTACTTAAATCCCAAAAATCATGCACAAAAATTGCTCTGTCTTTTACTAAGGAGATTACTTTTTCTATATATTCAATATTAAACAGCTCATTGTCATTACGAGGAGCGTAGGGACGTGGTAATCTATTTAAGTTTTGAGATTGCTTCATTTCATTCGCAATGACGTTTTTCTCTAAAATTGGAAGGAATATCTTAGTCAATTCTGCATTCGATTTTTGATGCATATATTGTTGGTTAAACCAATTGGTTTTATCTGGATTAAATTTTGCACCACTTTTACTAACTCGGTCTAAACTAAATATTTGCGAAAGTTCTTCAAGGGTAAATAGTTCTTGTTCCGTTCCGGGATTCCATCCTAATAAAGCCAACATGTTTATAAAAGCATCTGCAAAATAACCATCTTCTTTATATCCTTTTGAAATTTCGCCAGTTTCCAAGTTTTTATACTCTAAAGGAAATACAGGAAACCCTAATTTATCGCCATCACGTTTACTTAATTTTCCTTTTCCTACAGGTTTTAAAATTAAAGGTAAATGAGCAAATTCTGGTTTATCCCAACCAAAAGCTTCATATAAAGCAATATGAAGTGGAAGAGAAGGTAACCATTCTTCACCGCGAATAACATGACTTATTTCCATTAAATGATCATCTACAATATTTGCTAAATGATACGTTGGCATGCCATCACTTTTAAATAAAATTTTATCGTCTAAAAGTTCGGTTTTAAAGGAAACATGACCACGAATTAAATCGGAAGTTGAAATAATTGCATGTTCACCATCTTTTAAAGGGTTATGCATTTTAAATCTAATTACGTACTTATCGCCATTAGCAATACGTTTTTCAACTTCATCTTTAGTTAATGAGATAGAATTAGTAAGTTTAGCTCTGTTATGCCAATTATAAATAAAGGTTTTGCCTTTTTGTTCGTGATCTTTTCTATGAAAATTTAATTCATCGGCAGTATCAAAAGCGTAATAAGCTTTTCCTTTTTGAATCAATTCATCAGCATATTTTTTATAAACTTCTTTACGTTCCGATTGGCGATATGGTCCAAACTTTTCATTTTTACCAGGGCCTTCATCAAAAGGTATATTACACCAGTTTAAGGCATCAACTATATAGTTTTCAGCATTTGCTACATATCTGGTTTGGTCGGTATCTTCAATACGTAAAATAAAAGTTCCGTTATTTTTTTTAGCAAATAAATAATTATAAAGTGCTGTTCTAACACCTCCAATATGTAAAGGACCTGTAGGGCTTGGCGCAAATCTAACTCGTACGTTTTTCATGTAAATTCAGTTTTAAAATGCAAAGATAAATTAACCGAATAAATAAGTAAGATTTATTCATAAAAAAAAGGGTTACTTTTTAGCAACCCTTAAAATCTGCCCAAGAAACGATTTTAGATATTCTTTGAAGAATTCAAAGAAATTTTTAAGTGGGGAATCTTCTCCATAATGACAAAATATTATTCATAACCCAATATTAAATTCTTACTAAAGTGTATATCAGATTTTGAATTTGAAATAACTTTATTTAACATAAAGAAATTAAGACAAATTGCTATTAAAATAATTAACCCAATAAGGTATTTTTTAAATTTTATTAAAAACGGTTTTAAATACATTTTTATTTAGCTTAATTATACCTACAAAAATAGGTACGAGCAGGTTATTTTCATTTAATAATCTTCCCCTTTTTTTAAGGGGAAAAACCCCCTTTTTTTTAATAAAGTTTTATTAGAATAAATGTTTAACTTTAAACTTTAATAATTAATAAATCTATAATCATGAAAAAAATAACTCCTCAAGAAGCAAAAGATTTGAATCAAAATTTTGTAAATACACGTACTAAAGCTATTGATACTGCTATTGGTAAAAAAGATGCAATTTCTAGCTGGCTTTCTTTAGAGGATTTAAAAGCGTATATATCTTATGTAGAAAGTGAAGGAAAAGCAAAAGGAATTGATGTAAATGGTTTACGGATTTATTTTGGAGCGTATTCTAAAAATGATAAAAATCCAAATAGAGACAATTATGCTACCGTTTTTTTTGTTCCAACACAATTTAAAAAAAATATAACCTTAGAAGATGGAGAAACAAAAGTAGCCCAAAGTTCCGATATTTCTGATATTGACCCAATGAACGATGGAGCTTTTGGAAATCCACCTTCTGCTACGTATCCTCAATAATTA
>JGI24024J18818_10000005_pt1 | contig 76922 bp, 62 predicted proteins | sample Cruoilmetagenom2_FD_18818 | JGI IMG/M metagenome (IMG submission 18818) | reverse complement strand
TCCACGACCAACTATTTGCAGATAGCTGCACGATCAGTCGCACGAATTTTAATTTTCTGTTGAACAGTCATAACAAGTATTTGAAGGTGAAGGAAGATAATCGGCAGTTGAAGTTGAAAATACAGTTATTAGAAAAGGTGGAGAGAGTATGAGTGAGAAGATTAAAGTGACGGTTGAACAGGCAGAACGAATTAAAGCTGTTGGTAGCTACGATAAAGAAGGTGCATTGAAATGTCACATGAATACTTGGGGAAGTGGATTGAATACATGTTTGAATGATTTATCTATTGGTGATTTTGCTAGAATCCTATACGAGCCGAATAGTTATGAGGTTGAGCAGGATAAGTTTGAAATTTGGGAATGGGTAAAAATCAAAAAGTTGTTTATTCCATTTATCAAAAATGAAATGAGCGAGGATGCTTACAAATTAGAACGCATTTTTAAAATTACTGGAATCGTACCTGGAGGAAAAATACTGTGTCCTGACAGATATGTTCATAATCCTGAGAACTTGTGCCACGCAACGAAAGAAGAAGTGTTTTGGGCTGAACTTGGACGTGAGGTTGGAGAGTTCCGTGAAGGTGATGTTATTCACACGGTTCATAATTCCTTCTTCACTGTGAGCGACTTAAATGAAGAAGTGGATGATTTCATAGGTAAAAAGGGAGTTAAACGTAAATTCATTAACGGTAATATAATCGGCTTCTATCCATCTGAATCATTCATCAAACTACCATGACTACACGCCAACAAAAACGAGAAAAACGCAGCCAATTAATTCATCAATTGTAACGTTTGGAAATACAACATCAACGTGTTAGTGGTGCTGACTTCATTATTTCACAATGTGAGGGGTGCGAGATATGTACGAAGATACGGTCTATTGGTGAACAGCTAGTCCCATTGAAGGTAATGAATGGCATCGTCTCAAGTAAAAATGAAAAACCAGTACGCAAATTTCCATATACAAGCTTGATAGGTAGATTAACTGTGGACGAGTATTGGCAGTACAAAGCTGATTTTATCTCGGACAAGGACATATGCAAATTAAAAGAAGTAAGCGTTAAAACGATGAGTAACTGGAAACGTCACCACAACATCAAATATCAGTTGTGCATGAAAGGGGTAAAAAAATGACTTCACCACTATACAACCACAAACACGCAATGCCTATAATCGACTTCCAATGGCCTGTATTAACCGAATACGATTTAACGCAAGCGAATAAAAGACCTGTAGAAGCAACACCAATCGAACTAGGTTACGAAATCGACAGACTGAAAAAAGATGCTGCATTCCATAAGCAAACGTTGATTGATTATCAGAACAGAACGCAAACGTATATGGATGATTACAAAAACGTTGAAGCTGATTATCGCAACCTACTAACCGAACACCGTAGATTAGTCGATGTGGACGATATGAACGTGCTGTTGATGAAACAGAATTTAGAGTTGAGGGAACAATTGGGGAAGTAGAAAGGGAGATTGATAAGAAATGGTTTTGAAAAAAGATAGCAATTACAACCAATTAATGATTGACGTAAACGATGACATCTACAAAGAACGTGAGCGACAAAATGCTAAGTGGGGGCATCAAAGACATTCACATGAAACATGGCACGTTATAGGTTCAGAGGAGACGGGAGAAGTGGCGCAAGCTATCCAGGCAGTTAAGGGATGGGGTAAACCTACGGACGCTCAAGACTTATACACAGAATGTATACACGCTTCTGCTGTATATGCTGCATTTGCTGAACAGGTGCTAGAGGAAATGAGAGAAAAGGCTACACGTTTACATGATTGACCGCGACTATTACATTGAATATCTATTTCGATTCAGTAAAAACAAAACGAGAGAATATTATGAGAAACTTAATGATCGTGAACTTATTGTGGAATATGAAAAGTTGATGAAGTGGGATTGAACGTACAGTTGACATATATAGCGAAGGAGGAAAACAAATGTGGACATATGAAGAACTTGAAGAAATGATTAGCGTGAAAATTGAAAGGTACAAGGCTATGAATAAGTTGATGGAGGCTACAAGCGAAAGCAGTGCGTATGGCATGGGTCTAGTGGATTCATTACAAAGTTTGTTAAGTGACCTTCAAATTGATGAAGAAGACGAAGAATAACCATACAGTACGTTCATACTCAGCAGCAACTCACGCTCAACTAACTGATTTAAAATAGACTTGAAGGGGTGAAGGTGATTGAAAACAGACAAGAAATCATTCAACAAACACGACATATATGTAATTCTTCAAAATTACAATTGGATGATTAAAGAAGCCAATCGTATCAAACTTCAATTAAACGGTGTGGAAACAGTCGGAGTCGCTCAATATTCAGACATGCCAAGAAGTGGCGGTGGACCATCTGACGTTGTGGGTGGTGAAGTGATAAGGCGTGAGAAAACACATGAACGACTTAATAAGTATCTTGAAAAAGTATCATTCATTGTGGAACGTTCACCGAACATCGAAGAAGATATAGAAGTAGCCGTATTAAATTGCATACTTGATGGAATGAGAATGAACGCAATAGCCATTCATTTGAACATGAGTAGACGAACAGTTCACCATATTCGAGATAAGATTGTAGAACAGTTGAGTGTACAAAAATGCACACTTTAAACAGAAATTTAACTATTAAAAGAAATACTTTACAATGAGATTACAGATAGTTTAGTTGCGCAACTCAAATTATTAGCAAGACAACGCAGGTTCATAAAACATTCAGTAGTGTGGATGTAAACAAACAGACTGCAATGATTTTGTTGAGGGACTTAATCATTGAACAACAGTTACATGAAGGCACTTAGGCTGTTAGCTTTAGGTGCTTTTTATTATTCCCTAACAGTTCTATTGTTACCCAATAGTGGTTATAATTGAATAACTAACCAATTGAAAAGGGGTAACGAATTGAAACGATTAATTATAAAGAAAAAGCCTTTTTATAAAAAATGGTGGGTTATAGCACTCGCTGTATTTTTTGGTCTAAGTATCATCGTAGCGTTAACGGATGGCGGATTAACAGAAGCTATAGAGGAAAAAGAAGTTGTGGAAGTTAAGAAAGAAGAAGTCAAAGTTGTTAAAACACCTGATTTTGTAACTGCTGACTTCATTAAAAAGAATTTCGGCACAAATAAAGATGAAAAGAAAAAGGCTGTTGTATCGACTAGTTTCAATAATGGGATTGTGGAAGGTGTAGCTTTAGAGGTTACGTACTGGTCACCTGCAACTGCTAAAAAAGACTTTTTAAACAACACTAAGGATTATATGGAGAAAATGAAGTCATTAAAAGAAGTCACACAGGCAACTTTAGTTATTCAAGTTCCTCTTACAGATCAATACGGTAATGTTGAAAATGGTGAGGTCATGCGAGTAATGATGAATAGAGAAACGCTGGATAAAATTAACTTTGAAAACTTCAGTGTTGATGATATTTCAAACATTGCTGATGATTATTACGAACATGCTGCTTTATCTGAATAAGATTGAATAAAGAATAAAACATACCAAGGCTCGCACATTGTGTGGGCTTTTTATTATGTATAGCTTATACATTCCACAACCATATCACCACGAACAAACCTCGGTCATATTAGCGATGTATAGACTATACATTTCATTATATCGTGCGGATGGCAAAGAACGTTGATGTAACAGCAATTCACATATCATCTAGTATCACATAATAAAGATTATAGGAAGCTACGATGAATACATAATGAATACATGAAAGGTGGTGGTGATTTTGCTTTTGTTGTCAAATACGAAAGGAAAGGTATGGTGATCCATCATCTTCGAGCCATCGGTTAAATGGTAAAGGACTGAATACATGAAGAAGCATAAACCATACGCTAAGAAGCTATACAACAGTAAGGCATGGAAGAATTGTCGAGCATCATATATAACAACAGTATTTGGTATATGTGAACACTGTGATAAGCCTGGCTATATCCTTGACCATATCATTGAGTTGAACATGGATAACATTAATGATGCGAACATTACATTGAATCATAGCAACCTTCAGTATCTTTGTTTACCTTGTCATAATACAAAAACATTTGCTAAGTATGAAGTGTTAAGAAATGATGTGATGTTTGATAGTGAAGGTAATCTAATCGCTAAATAAAGAGGGTACTCCCCCCCATTGTTTGTAAGTTTGAAACAATTCAAAAGACCGATGAGATTCCTTCCGTGAACACATAGGTCATTTTACGTAACCCCCCTATCAACGAAATGAGGTGATATTTATGGTAAGCAAAAAAGAAATAACAAAAGATGAACGTCTGAACCTTGAGGAAAAGCGTTTACGTGTGAGTTACAAAGACTTGCCTAAAGATTCCCTCATCGTTGCTGATGGGTTGATTAGACGTGCTGCTTATATGCGTGTGACGCTCGAAGATATGGAGAAAGACTTGGACGAAAACGGATTCGTTGAGTTGTTTAGCCAGTCAGAGAAAACAGAACCTTATGAGCGTGAACGTCCAGTGGCGAGACTGTATAACACGATGAACAAAAACTATCAAAGCATTGTCAAAGGGTTGACAGACTTAGTTCCTAAGAAACCAGTTAAAGACGAGAAGGTAAACATATTAGAACAGTTTGGGAATAGGCGTGATGAATAATGGCTTATATTCAATATCCTTTATCCTATAATCCGATTATTGAATATTGGAACAAGATTGAATCAGGTGAGGAAGTTGTCGGGGATAAGATTAGACGAGTTTACAAAAAGATAATCAAAGACTTGAACGATGTGGATAGTGAATATGAATACAATCCTAATCGCGCTCTTCATCCGATTGAATTCATTGAAAACTTTTGCAAACATTCCAAAGGTAAATGGGCAGGATTGCCGATTGAATTAGAATTATGGCAAAAAGCGATGACTGCAGCAATGTTTGGATTTGTCCACAAGATTGATGGCACTCGAAAGTATCAGCAAGTGTTCTGTGTCATTGGTCGTAAAAACGGAAAGTCCACAATTGGCTCTGGTATCGGCTTGTATTTAATGGTCGGTGACAATGAGGGTGGTTCTGAAGTTTACGCGGTAGCGACTAAACGCGATCAAGCTAAATTAGTTTGGTTAGAGGCAAAGAAGATGGTTAAGAAGTCACCTATTTTGTTGGATTCCATTAAACCACTTGTTTCTGAAATGACCGCAGAATGGAACGAGAGCAGTTTTAAACCATTAGGCTCTGATAGTGAGACGCTAGACGGCTTGAACGTGCATGGCGCGATTATGGATGAAGTAGCAGCATGGAAAGACCAAAACTTGTTTGATGTAATTGTGGATGGTACAACAGCGCGTGACCAACCTATGATTTTAATGATTACCACAGCAGGAACGGTTCGAGAATCTGTATACGATATGAAATACAGTGAAGCAGAAATGATATTGAACGGATTTGACGATGTGGACGGTTACAAAGACGATCGTTTCCTTCCTTTCATTTATGAGATTGACAAGCGCGAAGAATGGACAAACCCTCTCATGTGGAAAAAGGGTAATCCGGCACTAGGAACAATCAAAAAAGTTGACCAATTAGAAACGAAAGTTAATAAAGCCAAAGCTAATCCCATGTTGGTGAAGAATTTAATCACGAAAGAGTTTAATGTTCGTGATACATCGAGTGAAGCATGGTTGAATTTTGAGCAAATCAACAACACTTCCACATTCGACATTGCCGAATTAAAACCGCGTTACGCTATTGGTGGTGCGGATTTATCAAGTTCGGTGGATTTAACTTCAGCTTGTATACTTTTCCAAGTGAATGGAGATCCGACAACTTACTTTAAACACATGTACTGGTTGCCTGAAGATTTATTGGAACGCAGAACAAACGAAGACAAAATACCTTATAACATTTGGCGCGACTTAGGATGGCTACGAACGACACCAGGTAACAAGGTTCATCATAAATTCGTGACTGAATGGTTTATTGAGATGCAAGAAGAGCATGACGTGTATATTCCTTGGGTCGGTTATGATTCTTGGTCTGCTACTTACTTTGTGGAAGAAATGAAGAATCATTTCGGTAAAGAATCAATGATTCCTGTCATTCAAGGAAAGAAAACCCTCTCTGCTCCCATGAAATCACTAGGGGCAGACTTAGAAGCGAATAAGATAAATTACGGTAATAATCCCATTACTAAGTGGTGTTTGACTAATACCTCTGTGGATATTGATAAAAATGACAACATTCAACCGTCAAAAGGGAATACCCAGCGTAAACGTATAGATGGATTCGCGGCCATGCTTGATGCGTATGTGGTGTTTAGCGACAAAACGAGCGATTATCAAAATCTGATTTAATTCAAAGGGGGTGAGAAAATAAATGGGATTTTGGGATCGTTTCAAAAAAGAGAATCAAACGGTAACAGTTTCTAAGTATCAGATGTTTACCGATGAAGGTAATGGTTTCTATGCTTGGAATGGCAACTTGTACAATAGCGACATTGTGAGGGCGGCCATACGTCCAAAAGTGAGGGCATTTGGTAAAACAATAGCCAAACATATTAGGAATTACGAAAACAAACTAGAGGTCAATCCTGAAGAATATATGAGGTTCTTATTAGAAGAACCTAATCCGTACATGACAGGTCAAATGATGCAGGAAAAGTTGGCTATTCAACTTGAATTAAACAATAACGCGTTTGCTTATATCGCAAGAGACACAAACAACTACCCTACTGAAATTTATCCCATCACTTCTTCTTCTGTGGATGCGGTAAAAAACGGAAATGGTGAGTTGTTTTTACGTTTTACGCTGAAGAATGGGAAAACGGTCACGTTCAGATATACCGATATTATTCATTTACGGAAAGATTTTAATGAAAATGAGATATTTGGTGACAGTCCAGCACCTGCATTAACGCAACTTATGGAAGTAATCAATACAACAGATCAAGGCTTTGTTAAAGCAATTAAAAATTCAAACGTGATTAAGTGGCTATTGAAATTCAATCAGACGTTACGACCTGAAGATTTGAAAGCAGCAACTAAACAATTTACCGATGATTATCTAAATATTGATAATGAAAGTGGTGGTGCTGCTGCTACTGATGCCAAAATGGATGCGACACAGGTTAAACCGAATGACATTATGGTAGATAACAAACTAATGAATGAAACGGTTAAGCGTGTTTATGCGTTCTTTGGAACGAATGAGAAGATTGTCCACAGTTCTTATGATGAGAATGGATGGGTTTCTTACTACGAAACGTGTGTAGAACCCGATATTGTGCAAGCGAGTGGAGAGTATACGAGAAAGTTATTTAGTCGAGCAGAGAGAAGTCGTGGGAATCGCATCATGTTTGAAAGTTCAAACCTTGCGTTTGCTTCATTAAAGACTAAAATGGATTTCGTTAATAACGGAATTGACAGAGGTTATGTGAACGCAAATGAGGGACGTGATGTATTCGGCATGGCTCCAATAGAAGGTGGAGAGATTTATGTCAGACGTTTAGACATGGCTCCAACTGAACAAACCGATGAAGTCGAAGAATAAACCGCATAATCCTTTAGAGGAGGTGATGATATGAAAATAAAGGTGAACGGTGTGATTGTTTCAAACGATCACAAAGAGGTTTATGACTATTTCGGAATAGAAGCAACGTCACCAAATGACGTATTATCAGCCTTGGATAAAGCAAAAGACAAAGATGTTGAGGTTGTTATTTCGAGTGGTGGCGGTGATGTGTGGAGTGCTTCACAGATTTATACGTCACTTCGAGAACATAAAGGCAATGTCACAACGAAAATCGTTTCTTTAGCAGCATCAGCAGCTACAGTTATTGCAATGGGTGGTAACAAAGTCATTATGTCACCTACTGCTGAATTCATGATACACAACGCTTCTGTAGGTGGTGTAAGTGGTGACAATCGTGATATGTCGCATATGGCCAAAGTTTTAGAAACAACTAATCGAACAGTGGCCAACGCTTATGTATTAAAAACTGGTAGAAGTTCAGAGGAAATATTGGAGTTAATGAATAAAGAAACATGGTTGACTGCTCAAGATGCGAAAAAATATGGATTTATAGATGAAATCATGTTTGATGAATCGTTTTCTTTGTCGGCCAGTGTGACTTCAATGTCCAATACTATCCCTGTGGAAGTCATACAGAAATTTAAAAATGATAAACAATTATCCAATCCGACACCTGAAGCTGAAAAAGCTGACAAGGAATCGGATTTTTTAATGCGCAAAATGCAGTCTCAACTAAATTTAATCAAACTAGGAGGAACAAAATCATGAAATTTGAACAATACGAAGAACAACGTAAGGCATTAGTGGAAGAAGCACAAGGATTTATCGACTCAGGAGAGTTGGAAACATCTGAAACGAAATTACAAGAAGTAAAAGATCTTGATAACAAATGGGAAGGCGTTAAATTAGCAAACGCTAACCTAAACGCGATCAAAGGAAAAGACATTGCAGAAGGATTTGAAAATAAATCAGTTAAAGTCGAGGGGGAAATGGTAGTGGAAAAATTGAACGCGATCGAAGTTGTATCTGAAAAAGATGTATATCAAAATGCTTGGGCTAAAAAAATGATGGGGCAAAAAATTGATGGTGAAGAATTAGAAGTATTCAACACGATCAACAAATCTTTCAATAATGCTTTCACTCATGACACTGGAAACACTGCTGTATTGATTCCTGAAACAGTTGTTGCTGGAATTTGGTCACGCGCTGAAGAAATGTACCCATTGTTTGCAGATGCGAAGAAATACAATGTTCGTGGTACGTTAAAGATCGCTAAACACCTTTCAATTGATGCTGGAGATGCTGCATGGTATGTGGAAGCTAATCCAGTTGCTGATGAACAAAATACATTCGGTGAAATGATTCTTTCAGGTCACGAATTAGCGAAAGCTGTAACAGTTTCATGGAAATTAAAAGCTATGGCTGTCCAAGACTTCATTCCTTACATCATCAATGAACTTGGTGAACGTGTAGGCGTTGCTTTAGGAACTGCTGCTGCTCGTGGTAACGGTGTTAATCAACCTGAAGGTGTTGAGACTGCTTTGAAAGCTGAAGCTGGTACTCCACAAGTTGTTGCTGCTGCACCTGCTTACGCTTCAATTACTAATGCAATTTCAAAAGTGCATTCTTCTTACTTAAATGGTGCTAAATTCTATGTAAACAATGCTGATATTTACGGTGAAGGTGGTTTAATCAACGTATTAGACTTAAATGGTCGTCCGTACTTCACAGAGGATGCTATGGGTAATTATGCAGGTCGCATGTTTGGTTTCCCTGTTGTTGCTGATGCAGGTGTATCTCCTGGTAGCATTATCTTTGGTAATGCAAATAAAGGTCTTGTATTCAACACAAACGAACCTTTCAGCGTTGTAACTGAAGACCATGCGAAAGCACGTACTACTGATTATGTAGCTTACTCAGTTATTGACGGTGGCGTATTAGATACAAAAGCATTTGCTTTAATTGAAACACCAGTAATCTAATAAATTGATAGGAGGTTTTACAAATGGTTAAACATTTAGTGTTAAAAAACTTCCGCGATAAAAATACCAGTCGATTAGTTTTGGCTGGTTCTTTTTTTGAGTCGGATGATAAAAAACGATTAGACGAAATGTACAAACAAGGATTCCTTCAAGAAGATGAACCTGTTAAGAAAGCGACTACTCGCAAGAAAAGTGGTGAATAACCATGTTAGAACGCATTAAAAAAGCGTTGCGTATTTCGTCAAATGCCTTTGATGATGAAGTTATGGATTTAATTGAAGGTGCTAAATCTGATTTAAGTCTAGCAGGTGTTTATTTCATTGATGAAACCGATCCGTTAATTGCAAGAGCCATAACGATATATGCGAAGGCTCATTTCGGTTATGACAATCCTGAAGCTGATAGATTTCAAGACTCTTATATCATGCTTAAACAACATTTATCTCTTTCAGGTGATTATCGCGAGGTGGTCGTAATTGCGCCATAGCGAGGTAATTTATTTGTTAGATGTGACAATTGCGGAAGATGAATTAGGTAATCAAATTGAATCGTCAACTGAACGGATGGTGTTTGCAAACGAAATGTCAGTAAGTGCTACTGAATTTTATGGAGCATCAGCAATAAACTTGAAGCCGTCCAAGGTGTTTGAAATTTATTCTTTTGAGTATCAAAACGAGATTCAGTTGAAACACGAAGGTTTAATTTACTCAGTGATTCGTCCTGATAAACGTGGCGATAAAATAAGGATAACTTGTGAAAGAAGTGTTGGAAATGGCTAACATAAATCTTAATAATCTATCCAACGAAATCACAAAACACCTTGAGACTTACACTGAAGACGTGAGAAAGAAAGTGGACAAGGCTACTAACAAAGTTACAAAAGAAGGCGTTCAGTTGTTGAAAGATGTACCTATTGAATTAACAGGTGATTATCGAGCAGGTTGGGCGCGAAAAAAGGAAGGTTCAGGTTTAATCATCCACAACCGAACCGATTACCAACTTACTCACCTGCTCGAATATGGTCATGCGAAAACTGGTGGTAGTCGTGTAGCTGCTAGGCCTCACATAAGACCTGTGGAAGAAAAGATAGTAGCAGACTTTGAAGAACTAGTGAAGAAGGCGATTCAGTCATGACATTATCAGAATTAGTTGTTGCACTAAAGGCTACAGGCTACCCTGTGGCTTATTCGCATTTTGTCGTAACATCACTCAATCCGATGCCGTCACCACCATTTATAAACTATGTGGAAGCATTTACGAGTAATCAATTTGCTGATAATCGTGTACATCACAAGATGAAGAATATGCAGATTGAATTATATACGAATAAGAAAGATTTAGTTGCTGAACAAAAGTTAGAAGATGAACTAGATCGAAATGAAATACCCTACGATGTTACGGAAACATACATCGAACCAGAAAAGTTATATCAAAGAATATATGAAACGAGGTTGATTTAATTGGCTAATAAAGTGACGTTCGGTTTAAGAAATGTACATTATGCACCATACGAAGTGACAGGTGGAGTTATCACATATGAAACGCCTGTACGTTTACCAGGTGGTATTGAAATTAGTTTAGAAGCGCGAGGGGATATGGTCGAGTTTTATGCTGACGATATGCTTTATTACTCTGCATCAAATAACCAAGGATATGACGGTACGTTATCACTTGCTGACATTCCTGAACAATTCTTAATTGATGCACTAGGCGAAGTTAAAGACGTAACGGACATGGTATTGACTGAATCAGCTAACTCAGTGGGTAAACCATTTGCGCTAATGTTTGAATTTGCAGGAGATGTTAAAGCAGTTCGTCATGTGATTTATAACTGTACTGCTAATCGTCCAAATGTGGCTTCTTCCACAAAAACGGCTACAGCAGAACCTAATGAAAACGAATTAACATTCGTTGCATCTCCACGCGAAACAGATTATGCAGTTAAAACGAAAACAACAGATACAACTCCTGCACCTATCTATGATGCTTGGTATGCAACAGTGTACGAAAAATTACCACAAGCCTAAGGAGTGAACTTTGATGGAGAAGACAATAGTTATTGATGGTAAACATGTTTCATTTAAAAGTACAGGTGCTACACCTTTACGATATAAAGCGCAATTCGGGAATGATTTCTTTGCGGAAATTATGAAACTCGATGGAATGACAAAAGTTGATGCTGAAGGGAAAACAGATATTTCGGAAATTGATTTTGAAGTGTTTTATAACCTTGCCTGGGTATTAGCGAAAACTGCTGACTCCTCCATCAAAGACCCTTTAACGTGGTTAGATACATTTGACGAGTTTCCTATCGTGGAAATATTACCCGAACTACAGGATTTAATCTTTGCTACATTGCAAGGTAAAAAAAAATAAAAAAAAGCAGTGGTGGGAATGGTGAAGTGGATTGGGATAATCACACGACATCATTCCTTTTTTCTGCATACAAAGCAGGATTGTCACATGCTGATTTAGACATGATGACTGTGGGTGGTATCATGGATTTCATTGAAGAATGGGTGGATAGAAATACGCCTGACAGTGAAAAAACAAGACAAGCGAAACAATCTGACTTTGATTCATTCTGATTTACCGAAGCACTTACAGACTAGTAGGTGCTTTTTAATTTGTCCAAAAAAGGACGGTGAGAACATATGGCAGGAAAAATTAAAGGCATTACAATTCAGATTGACGGTGAAACGAAGGGTTTAGACAAGGCATTAAAAGACGTTAATAAGAATAGTAAAGACTTGCAAAACGAATTGAAGTCGGTTGAAAGGCTTCTGAAATTCGATCCAAAAAATATTGAAGCAACAGCACAGAAACAAAAACTTTTAACTGAACAAGTTACAAATACGACCAAGAAATTAGATGCTTTAAAACAAGCACAACAAGAAGTGAATCGACAGTTTGCAGCTGGTGAAATAAGCGAATCGCAGTACCGTAACTTTCGCAGGGAAATAGAATTCACTGAAGGTTCGTTAAAGAATCTTGAATCTCAATTAAATCAAACTGGTAAAAAAGCAGAAGCATTAGGTAACAAAATGAAATCGACAGGCGACAAAATGAACGGTGTCGGTCAATCAATGTCGATGGGTATCACTCTTCCTATTGTTGGAATTGGTGCTGCTGCAGTTACCACAGCAATGAACTTTGAAGCACAAATGGATAAAGTGGGCGCAATTGCAGGGGCTACAGCTGATGAAATGAAGAAAATGGAACAAGTTGCTTTGGATTTAGGAGCGAATACATCTAAATCAGCAAGTGAAGTTTCTGCTGGTATGGGCGAATTGGCTGCAATGGGCTTCACGGTTACTGAAATCATTGGTGCAATGCCTGGGGTAATATCAGCAGCAGAAGCCAGTGGTTCAGATATGGCTCAAACGGCTGAAGTTATGGCTTCCACACTCAACATCTTTGGGCTTGAAGCTGGTAAAGCAAATGATGTAGCTGATATTTTAGCGAAAACTGCAAATATTTCAGCGGCTAGTTTGACAGATATGCAGTATGCGTTGAAATATGCAGGACCACCAGCAGCAGCGTTGGGGATTAGCTTAGAAGAAACAGCAGCTGCAATCGGGATTATGACCAATGCAGGGATGAAAGGTGAGCAAGCAGGTACATCTTTAAGAGGTGCGTTATTAGGGTTATTAGATCCTTCTGTGCAAAACGAAAAAATGATGACCGCAATGGGTGTGGCTGTAACTGATGCAGAGGGTAATTTCGTAGGACTTTCTGAGATGATTGAAAACTTATCGACAGCAATGAAAGGTCAAACGGACACGCAAAAAGCCGCGAATTTATCACAACTTGTCGGCAAAGAAGCAGTTTCAGGAATGTTATCGCTCATGAAAGCTGGGCCGTCAACAATTGATAGTATGACGAAATCACTTGAAGATAGTGGTGGAGCATCTGAAGAAACTGCCAAGAAAATGCGCGACAATTTAAAAGGTGCTTTGGATGAATTAGGCGGTACGATTGAAACCGCAGCAATTACAATCGGCACAACGTTGAAACCTGTAATTTTAGAAATGGCTAGTTTGGTACAAGGGCTTGTGGATAAATTTCAAAACATGTCACCAGCAGGTCAGAAAATCGCGCTTGTTGTTGCTGCAATTGCGGCAGCGATAGGGCCATTGTTGATTGTATTCGGATTTATGGCAAGTGCTATAGGAAGTATGATTTCGCTCTTCGGTGTTGTTTCAGCAGCTATTGCAACTGCTGGTGGTGCAGCTGCGGTATTTGGTACAGTCTTGGCGGCTTTAACAGGGCCGATTGCCATCATCATTGCGGCTATAGTAGGAATCATTGCTGTATTCGTCCTCGCTTATCAAAAAATTGACTGGTTCAGAGAAGGCGTAAACAACGTATGGAACATCATTAAAGCGTCTACACTAGTCGCCTTTGGATATATCAGAGAGACAATCAATACTATTGTCAGTGGTGTGGTCGCTTTTGTTAAAACGCAACTAGATGATTTTAAAGGATTTTGGGATGAAAACGGTAAATTTATTTTAGCTACTGTAAAAACAGCATTTGGACAGATCCAATCCAACATTCAGTTAGTTATGGGAATCATCAAGGGGATTTTCCAAATTGCGTGGCCATTAATCACTGCGACAGTTCGTTATGCGTGGGAAACAATTAAATTGGTTGTATCCACAGCAATTAGCCTGGTGCTTGGCATTATTCAGACAGTCATGAAGATTTTACAAGGTGACTGGAAAGGTGCTTGGGAAACGATCCTCAAAACAGTTAAAAATATTTGGGATGCTGTTGGTAGATTCTTAGATGGTATTGACTTAGCTGGAACAGGTAGGCAAATTATACAAGGTCTTATCAATGGTCTTGGCTCAATGGCTTCAGCAGTTAAGGAAAAAGTACAAGGAATTGTAAGTGGTATTAAATCAGCTATCACGGGAGCAATGAAAATCAAGTCTCCTTCGCGTGTGACAATGGGTTATGGTGTCAACATCGGTCAAGGGTTGGTAAATGGTATTGAGCAAATGAGTGGTAGAGTGCAAAATTCAGCGCAAAAAATGGCTGAAGTTGCTAATCCTGCTGCTGCTAAAGTGAGTAATACAAATACTCCTGTTGTAACTCCAAACAATCCAGGTAATCGTTCTCTCACAATACAAATCCCGTTAAACGGGCAAGTAATTGCTGAACAAACTTTCGATGTAAATCAGTTGCTATTTGGATCGGCTTCAAAAAGTAACGCGTTTATGAATGGGGTGAGATAGGTGGGTGTGAAGCTATACGATTTAAACATGAACGAGATTGAATTACGTGGTGTTCAGTGGTTAGAGTTCACACCTGGCTCTCCCACCGCGGAAAGACTGACTGATTATGTTTGGGATGGCGATATTGTATTAGGTAAAAGGCGCAAAAGTCGGAACATACAAGCGAGATTCTTTTATAAGTCGCGTGACTTTCTTGATTACAAATTGCTACGTGATGAATTGTTTGCCATATTCGACCCATTAGAAGCCTTTTATATGGTAGATACTCAGATAACTGGTAAAAGGTGGCGCGTGGAAGTTGATAGCTATGAGCCTGAACGGATTAACGGACAAGTTGCAGAAGTGGCAATTGCTTTGTATTCATCTAAACCTTATGCGGAATCAATAGGAACAACAATGGATGAAGAAACATTCAACGCTAACATGCGAGAGTATGGAGTGGGTGCTTTACCTGGTGCAAGTGTGGACGATTATATTCACAGTACAAATACCTTTGCCATCCACAATGCGGGAAGTGTGGACATTGACCCTAGACAATCGGAATTATTAATCACGCTCACATCCATATCAGCCACATCAAGCAATATAACCCTCACGAATAACACTACAGGCGATGTGTGGACATATACAGGAACGTTTGCAGTAGGTAGCATAATCACCATTGACCGAACGAAATCTAAGAAGAATGGTGCAAACATCGTAGGCGATACCAACTTACAACTTATCAATCTAGTCAAGGGTATTAATAATTTTACTGTCACAGGATTAACGGGAGATTTTGAAATCAAGTTTGAATTCAGGTATTTGTACTTATAAAAGGGGGTTAGTAGAAAAATGGCAATGCAAAATGTTTTTAATATCCTTGTAGATTTGAAAGTTGCAAGAAGCATCGACCAACCACTAGTCACGCAAAATGACTCAGTGGTTTTTATTTTGGAAGTGGTTGAAAATGGTGTTCCTTTTGATTTAACGGATACAACAACGGTGTCATTAGCACATACAAGACGTGATGGGACAGTGGTAGTTACAACAGGTACAACAGAAGGCAATAAAGCAACCTTTGTATTGGGTACGAACGAAACAGCAGTTGCAGGTGGAGTTGTGGCGAAAGCGCAGTTTTATGATGCTGATGGGCGTGTATCGACTTTAAGTTTTGGTTATACGGTGGGTACTGACCCAACAGGCAGTGGTTATGTTCCATCTGAAAGCGAAGCGACATTAATCGAAATCGTGCTAAACGATGGGCCATTAATCATTCAATCGGCTGAAGAGGCTGCTGCTTACGCAACTGCACAAGGGGATTATGTGGAAACAAAACGATCATTAATTGAAACATTCACAGGAGAACAAACGAACCTTCAAACTCAATTAAACGACTTGGTTTTACAATCAGGAACGGACATTGCAGAGGTTGTTCAGGCTCGTGGTGGAGAGGTTACTTTAAACGCTCGGCTCGACAAGACTACCCTACAGTTGGCGGAAATGGATGAACAGAAAGCATCGAAAGAAGAACTACAGCAAGTCAGTACATCATACAAAGAATCTTACGATACATTGACTCTCTTACAAAACGCATATCCAACAGGTGATGCGTATAATCATAGCGTTTTAGCAGATGGTTTAATATACACATATACGACAAGTTGGGTATCGACAGGAATACAAGCAAACGGTACGGGTATAGCTGACGGCAGTTTAACTACTATTAAATATGGCGACAAAAGCGTGACAAGAGCCAAGAGAACACCAAATGGTGAAATTGTTTTTGCAGGTACAAACGGAGCAGATATAATTAACTTCAACTTTACGGACAAACAAGTAATTATTCCAAATAACTATGTTGTCATACATCGAAATGGTTATATTTCGATTGCAACAAGAACGGTTGATGTATCTAGTTTTGCAGCTTATATATTGGTTATTGAAACAGCAAATGCAAATGCTTTAACTCCAAAATTATCAGCAAATATATTAGAAACCGATTTAGTGTTAGCCTATGTTGACGTTACAAGCAAGAGAGTCACGATGGTTGGTGAATATAAAATTAACGGTGTAAGTCCATACCAAAAATCAAAATGGGAAGGGAAAACGGCAAATTTTTTAGGTGACAGTATCACGTTCGGTATAGGAACAACTAACACAACCACTGATTCGTACCCGTCTTTATTAAAAAGTTCGTTAGGATTTCAAACCGTTAGAAATTATGGTATAAGTGGTTCAACGGTTGCAGACCATTACAACACCACTGGAGACAACCCAATGGTGAATCGTTTTTCTGAAATGGACAACAACGCTGATTTAGTGGTCGTTTTTGGTGGCACAAATGATTATTCATTTAATGCCTTTGGAGCGTTCGGAACGATGGACGACCGAGTAAATAGCACGTTTTACGGAGCGTTACATTTAACAATGAGTGGATTAATGAGTAAATACCCAAACAAAACAATCGCATGGTTTACGCCATTACATCGTCAATATCGCCAAAATCCAGTGAGGTCATCCGCGACTTTTGCAGACGATGGAACGGGGAATTGGTTAATCACAACATCATCATCCCATAGTTTATCAAACAATGATCCTGTTCGCTTTGATGGTACATCTATGCCAACCAATATAATAAAAGCTAAAAATTACTTTGTAAGTGACGTAACCTCAAACACTTATAAAATAAAGGATTCTAGTGGTAATTATATTTTAAGCGGTGCAGGTTTAGGGGGCGGTTTAATTTCAATACCTGGTGATGATTCAGTGCCTAACCCAACGACAGGGAAAATCCTTAAAGAATATGTTTTGGCAATTAAAGAAGTTGCAGAGTATTACGGGATTCCTGTTTTTGATTTATACGCTCAAAGTGGCATGAACCCAACTATCCAAGAGCAAAGAGCTTTACTTTGGGCAGATGGTATTCATCCTAATACAGCAGGACAATCTTTTATGGCGAAACGTATTTCTGGGTTTTTAAACACATTATATTAAAATTGGGAATTAAATAACCAATTCAACCTATTTTAATTACACCTAGTTACAATTGTGTGATAGATTATTACTGTACAGTAATAAAATAGGAGGTGCTTTATGAATCTTTATTCACTTGACAGAGAAGTTGATTTTCAAGGAAAAAGATATAAAGTCGTAGCTGTTCTTGAGAGTGAAATGCTTCTAGTAGTTGAAAAAGAAATATTCGAAACTAAATCTTTTCCTATGCAAACACTTGTGATTCCGGGAGAGTAATAAAACTTAGGAACAAACTGTTGGGTAGTGAAAAATTAAAAAGTAGTACTAGGGCATCCAATCGGGTGTCCTTTTTGTATGTAAAAAATAAGGCGGTGAATCATGCTACCAATCACGGATATAACAGGTGATACTCAATTACTGACTAACGTTAAACAGATTGTCAGGAGTCGAAAAGTAAACGGGGAAAAAACGATACAGTTTATCACGATACCTGATGAAAGTAACGATCATTCTTTTGCTCATGCAGACAATGAATCGACTACTATTTTCAAGAATGAACCGTACATCATCAAACAAGTAAATGAGAAAAGTGTCGGTGCTACTTCTATCAAGCAAATAGGAGCCGTCCACACGTTTTTTAACACGATGATTAACTGTTATCAATATGATTTGTTTAGTGGTTCTCAAACGTTCTTTGCTGCATTGACAAGAGTGTTCGATAACACACCTTATACATTCGTCATAGTGGACAGCTTCACTTCTAAGGAGTTTGAAAACTTTGGACGTGATAACTGTTTATCTTTGTTTAAAAACGTGCTAGAGCGATACAGTGCGGAATTCAAAGTTGTTGGGACTGTTGTTTATTTAGAAACAGAAATCGGAGTAAAAACAGATTTCCAATTACGTTGGAAAAGCAATATTAAAGCATTGGATAAACAAGTTGATACAGACTCGCTCGCTACAGTTATCAAAGGATTTGGCGGTAAACCAAACGAACAAACAGGAGTATATCCAATACAAGTTGAATATCGTTCACCAAACGAAGCTTTATTCGGAGAGTTACATGCCGATGCTGTTTATGATGAACGACTATCCACAATTGCAGGAATGACTGCTCACCTAGAAAAAACGATAACCGATGAACCTCAACTCTCAATCACTGTGGATATTGCTGAACTAGGTGGAGATGTTAAAAATGAAGGTGATAGAGGGTTTATTATTTATGAGCCGATGAACCTCACGCTTGAAGCACGTATCGTTGAAATCACAGAAACATTTGAATATGTAAATGGTCAATGGGTAGTCATGAAAACAGATGTTACCTTGTCGAATTTGCGTAATAAATTAACGGACATTACTACACGATTCGCTCAAACAAGTAAGCGTGTGGATAGGTTATTTGAGGGGCAAGAACGACTTCCGTATAATGTTTTGCCTGAAGCTATTCGCATAGCTGCTGAAGCAATTAATAATAGTTTGACAGAAATCCAATATCCAGTCGGTCAAGGTATCATTTTACAAGACCCAATAAACCCGTTAATCATGGTTCGTTTAACATCAGCAGGTATCGGTTTATCTGACGATGGGGGCACAACTTATCGAACAGCTATGACAGGTGCTGGGATTGTTACCAACGAATTAGTAGCAGGAGTTATTCGCACCAATAACATTCAAATCGTGGGCGAAGATGATTTGTTTTACTGGAACGGTGAAGCATTATGGGCTCATAACGCTACTGATTTAACTAAGTATGTGAAGTTGAATTCAGATGGTATGTACATCGCAAAAGGTGCTTTAACATTAGAACGTCCTGATGGTTTCAAACTAATCACTGATGGACAAGCAAACTTTGATTTAAACATTCAAAGTGGAACACCTCAATATATATCAGATGCTACTTATGGCGATGGCGTTTATGTTGTTACTACTGATGGTCCATATACAAGAACGGCATCCACATCATTCCAACGCTTTGATTATTATCGTTTCAGACAAACATCAAGATACGTCAACTTCGCCTTTTACGCTCGCGGTGGTGGGGATGGGGCTTATGCGTATGTGCGGATTGTTAAAGCAGATGGCACAACTTTGCAAACACAAATGACCAACTCAACTGCTGACACGATTGTGGGCATTACCGTTGATTTAGGTGTACCAGATGGTTCAACGCAATTATGGTACGCGGAAATTAAAACAACATCTGCTGCAAATCCTGCAAGGGTAAGATTAGCAACTAAATATATGACGGGGTGATGGATTGGAAGAAAAAGTTACTATATGGGTGGCTATTGATGACCGTGGGTATATCACAACGGGGTCCACAACTAATCCTGAATGGATTGAAGGCGACAACATCCCAAACTACACGCTGACATTTGAATTAACCTGGGATGAAATAGATAATTTATGGATGTTTTATGTGGTTGATGGAGTGTTGACGCGTAGGACTGATTTATAAATAAAATCAAAGCATGACTCATTGGGTTATGCTTTTTTGTATGCTCGAAAGGAGTGAAGTGATGCTGAAGAACTTAGACGAAAATGATGTACTTGCAAAAATGTTTCTCCTATTTATGGCATTGTTCCACACGGTCACTGGACTGTACATAGTCCTAACAGACAACGTTAAATATGAATCACCTACTTACCTCACCATGTCGTCATTAATCTCCTTAAACTATTGGGGGATTATTTTTGTTATCGTGGGCGGATTTTATTTCTTTGCAGCCTTTCATGAAGGTAAAATTAAACATCAATTAATGGTGGTAGCAGGAATATTAGGTGGAATCATATTCGGCTTATACGCAATGGCATCCGTTGAAGTAACTACAAACGTCATGGTCGCTGCTAGGTACGCGATTGTGGGAATTTTTAACGCGATCATTTCGGTGATTGGGGGTTATTCGCTTTGGCGGTTGAGAAAATGAAAGACTTATCCGCATTTATTACGCATCGTGAATTAGTCGCTACTCAAAAGGACTTACATGAAGATTTGTCAAAGGAGATTGACATCGTGAACGGTAAAGTTGACAACTTACGAGATATTGTTTTACCTCTTGTGGAAGGTATCAAACAGATTGCGGAAAATACAAAGCAGACAGCCATCTCAATGGATGAATTCGTGAAAGAGCAGCGACTAACAAATGGTTTAACTGGCGACAGAATTAATAATCAGCAAATCGAAATAGTGGGATTACAACATAAGACAGACGGAATCACAGAAAAAAAGAAGTCGAGCGCGGTTATTATCGTGGCAGTTATCACAGGTGTGCCGACAATCATTGTAGGATTATTCCAATTAGCACCATTGGTTTTTAAATAAGAGGAGGAAATTAAATGACAGCAGACAAATTGAAACAGTACGTAGCTATGATCGGTGGAGTTTTGGGAGCGTTATTATTATTCATTCGTGCAGTTGGTCATGAAATATCATGGTTTAACGAAATGACAATTGAGGCGCTCCTCGTATTGCTATCAGCTTTAATTCCGTTGGTGGCTATTTTTTATGGGATATATAAGAATCAATATTTGTTAACTAAACAAGCACGTTATCAAGAAGAGCTATTGAAAAATAAGGGGTTGAAATAGATGGTATTAAAAGTCGGAAATGATATGGGCCATGGTATAAACACATTCCCGCCTTCAAAGGGTGTCTTTAAAAACGGAATAGGTTACGCTGAACACACGTTCAATGCAAAGGTAGGCATTAAGATTCGTGAACACTTACAACGTCATGGCGTTCATTCTATGGAAGCACAAGCACCGAACAAGCCTGATGTGTCATTGAACAAACGGACAGCTTACTACAATGCACATCGTGTAAATCTTGTATGGTCCACACATGCCAATTATAATAGCAAGCCTGATGTGAAAGGAATGGGAATTTTCTACTGGAAAGGTAATGCACAAGGTAAAGAAATCGCTGAATACTACATCAAGTTATGTAGAGAGGCTGGTCTTCCAATTTGGGGAAATGGTGTATTTGAATCAACAAATGTACCAAAGGATCATTGGACGAATTTCGCTATTACTCGTGATACCACTTCCACAGCGTTATTAGCTGAAAATGGATTCTTTAGTAATGATGAAGATTTCAATCGCATATTTAACACACCTTCTTACATTGATTTAGTTGGTGAAATTAGTGCTAAATCTATTCTGTACGGATTGAATGTCAAATGGATCCCTGTTGTGGTCGTGCAGCCTATTGCAAAGCCTGATGTGAAACCTGTAAGCAATATAAAAGAAGAGGTGAAAGTAGTGGAAGAACTCAAACTAACACCAGCCGAACAAAAAGTAGTCAATGAAGCTGTACGATTAAGATTAATTGATGGCAAAGAGCCTTTTGGCGAAGTGAGTCGTATATATTTATATGCGGTGTTGATTGGATTAGCTAAGCGCTTGGAAAAATTAGAGAATGAAAGAAAAGTGTGATATAATTAAATTATTGTAAAAAACCTATGAGAAAACCGTCCTTAATTGGGCGGTTTTTTTATTTTCCTTTTTTTGTTTACAGCTTGTACACATTTTCGGATTTGGGTATCAAGACAAGCATCCTACTCATATGCTAATTAAAATACCATCTCACCTCACAAGTGGGAATACAAAACAACTAGTTATATCAAGGTTTCCACCTCATTTATTAATGCTCACCTGAAAGGAGTATATATAAGAGATATATAACCCGTGACGATTTCAATCATGTTTGGTGGAGTCTTAAAAATCAGAATTTCAAATAACAAATTTTCTGTAAAAATAAATAAAAATGAAAGGATGAAACCATGAAAGAGATCCGATGGGAAATGCCAACTTTTAAAAAAGAAATCATCAAGGAGGTAATACCCAATTCCACCATTGAAATGAAATTAAATAATCAGATGGTATTATGCGAAGACTCGAAACAATTTATTGATTATCTTTCGGAATCAATCGTTATAAAAAACAGTAAAGCAATAATGAAAAGAAATATGTATTTGCAAACGTTATCTGTTGTTTATAAATTAGGGGCGATTTATATTGTCGTGAAATTTTTCCCAGAAATACTTTCTTTATTTATCAACTTGAGAGGATGAAAATATGATTTTCGAAATTTTAACAACTGGAGTTATGGGTGGAATTGCTTTCAAAGCGTTTGTAAAAAAGAATGGACTATCCAACAATGATTCGGGAAAGATTCAACGGATATTTTCATTAAGTGGACTAAATGTGAAAGACGGAAAAGATACGCTTACGACTCAGTTAATAAAAAAGAAAGAATTCTCATGGGGATGGGAATACAAGTATAAGATCCCACTAGGTCGAAGTTTTAAGGATTATCTTAATAAACAAGAAACTCTTGAAGATGGTTTGAACAACCGAAGAAAGAAAATAACCATTGATGATTTAAAAGGTCTGCAACTTGATGAAAACATTATTGATAACGTAAAAACCATGTGGAACAACAAGTTGACAGAAAGCAAAGAGTTAGAAATGTCATTCGATGGGTTATTAATATTACGAGTCTACAATGAACCACTACCCAAGCAAGTTGATTTTAAAGTATCTGAAGGTTGGAAATTTCATGTCGGCCAAGTACGCGAAAATAATGAAATCGTTACACATGATTTTGAGAAAATCCCACATTTAGTTATTGGTGGCACATCCAGATATGGAAAAAGTAATTTGATTAATTCAATTATAACTAGTTTGCTATTGCAAAAATCGAATGACGTAAAATTTCACCTGGTCGATTTAAAAGGCGGTATCGAGTTAGGCGACTATGAGAACCTTAAACAGACAGTCTCTATTGCCTACGAACCTGAGCAAGCACTAGAAACATTAAAAAATGCTTGTGATGCTATGAGGGAGATGCAAATAACCTTAAAACGCATGGGGAAAAAGAAGGTTCAAGATGCAGGGATTAAAACAAGACATTTCGTGATTGTTGATGAAGTTGGAGAATTGAATCCAAAAGAAGGCGTGGGGAAAGAAGATAAAGAAATAAAGCTTCAATGTCAGATATACATGAGTCAAATTTCAAGGCTCGGTGCTGGATTAGGTTTTCGTTTAATATTGGCTACTCAATATCCTGTGGGAGATACCATTCCAAGACAATGTAAAGCAAACGCTGATGGAAAACTTTCATTTCGTGTTCAATCAGAGGTGGCTTCAAGGGTGGCTCTTGATGATGGTGGTGCTGAAAAACTCCCCGACATTGTAGGGAGAGCCATTTATCAAACAGGCTACGGACGAAGAACTTTGCAAACTCCTTTGATTACATCTAACGATATTGATAATGCTATCCGTCCACACATCGTGAAGAAGGAGGTAAAGCCAATTGAAAAAGAAATCATTAACTCCACGAGACGAAATGATATTGCTAGTTTTGAAGAAGTTTGATTTTATGACACGCGATCAAATTAGGCAATATTGCAGATTGGGTGCAGTCAGAAATACAAATCGTGTACTCCTTGGCCTTTCTGACTACCTCCAAAGCATAAGAGAAGGTCATCAAACCATTTATTATTTAAGTCGTGAAGGTAAAGCTTATGTGGAATGTGAGAAGATACGGAAAAAGGGCGGTCACGTCACTCACACGATTATGCGTAATGATTTTTGGATTTACAGTGGGTATCCGTATGAATGGAAGAATGAAATCAAAGTAAGTGATGGCAAGACCACGATAATTGTGGATGCCATGTATAAAAAGAACGATCAACATTATTTCTTAGAAGTCGATAACATACAACCCATGAGGGAAAACAAGGTTAAAATCGCTAAATATGTAGAGTTGTATAATAACGGCGCAATCGCAAACAGTTTAGGTCATTTCCCTTCTGTCATATTTTTAACCACAACAGAATTAAGACGTAAGCAATTACAAGAAGCATTAAAAACGTTACCTGGCGCAAAGGTTTACACGATTACCGACATTAAATAAGAGGAGGATTCACATTGTTTGGAAGAAAAAATAAAATCGAGGTTATCGAAACTGATTCTGCGGGAGAAAAAATCTATGCGACTAAACGGACGGTGATTGCTGCTACATTAATTCCTTTGGCCGTTGCTGCAACCCCAATGATTATCAATCACTTTTCAAAAGAAACCTACACAGCTACAACCATTCCAGTATCATCCCCTTCTATAGTTGCCACAATTCCACCACCTGTACAAATACCTTCAATGCCAGTTTCACAAACCATCGAACAAATGTCTCCAGTAATCGCACAAAATACAGGAGTAGTTGCTGATACCTCATTGACAATGCTTGCTAACGTTTTAGATCCGTTAGTCAATTTAATGGTTGCCATTAGTTTTCCGATAGCAAGCGTAATCATGATTGGTGGTTGTTTCTTCTTCATGCTAGGCAATTCGGAAAAGGCGTGGTCCACAATATTTAACGCAAGTTTAGGCTACATCGTTATACGTCTGAGTCCTATGTTCTTGGACATCTTGAGAAACGTTGGGGATTCGGTGGCTTAATACAAATATTTATTTATTGTTGTAGTAATAAATGGAGTAATGTGTTAGTATAATAATATTACTACAACAATAAAGGAGTGAAGGTATGGAAAAGATGGAAAGTAGATTGGGTTTGATTGGTAGAAAATTAAAAATCGACGGAGACATTCATACGATTTACGCCATTTCTCATCCTGGTGTATTTGCTTTTAGTGGCGAGGAAAAAATTGTTGATGAATATGGCGACGTAGTTTCTCCTGTTTATGTAACTGCTGAACAAGTCGAAGAAAATCTTGTTGATGAAAATTTAATCACGAAAGATGAAATTATAGAATCGATGGATAGAATAACTGATGCAATTGAATTAATTAAAAACATCGAAGGTGAAGGTATGACACAAGTTAGGGTTGCTTTAACCGATGAAAGAATTAAATTAAGAAGAGAATTAATAATGCGTGGTGAATTCGGATGAATACAACAAAAACATCAATCAGTGTTTCCATTGATTTAGAGGATGATTATGAACGTGAACTATTTGAATATCTAATGAGCAAAGGTGCAAGAAAAAAGAGTGGGTACATTAAACGGTTGATTCATGCGGACATGTTGGCGAATAAGAAAAGGGAGGAATCATGATGGATATAGAGTTAAATAAAATAGTTAACCTTATGACTACCGTTCAAATGGCGGCTCTTGAAGGAGATGCAAACGTCACTGATTCTGATAAGTACATTTCAACTGTTAATGAACGTATTGGGGAAATTGAAAAGAATATCGCTTTATTGAAACGAGAATTGACTAACCAAGGGTTGAATGATTGGTAAATACAAAACAAAACCTTCCTGTTGGGAGGTTTTTTATTTTGTCTAAAAAGGTTATAATAATTCACATTGTTTCACTTATACTTCACAGGAGGTTTTAGCAAATGGATATAGATTTATTCGTAAAACATTTAAATGATTCAAAACAAAGCGTAATTAAAGGTCTAAAGCAGTTTAACTCTAATATGAGTGATGCAAGTATGAAGCGATTAATTAAGAATAGTGGGTACTTTTATAACTCAAATGAGAGAACATGGGATAAGACAGTTCACACGAATTTACCCATTTTTGAGCAAAAAAGTGAAACGATTTCTCACGAGTTCACATTGCAGGAAATTGAAGCGTTAAAAAGTTTAATAAGACATAGCGATCCAATCGCAACAGGTTTGATTGGCCGTATTGAAATGTTACCAAAAGATGATAAAGTTCGGAAAACGATTGTAATTTCACAAAGTGTTGGCGATAAATTAGATGAGTTTTGCAAGGTTAAACGAGTTCAGAAATCGAGTGTGCTGGAGTTGGCTATTGAGGATATTATTAAGAGGTATGAGTAGTTTTGTCGATTTATGTTGTCATATTATAGATTAATAGATAGAATAAGAGTAATTAAACAAATCGGAACAAATAAAAAAGCCATCCTTTGGCGAGGATGACCTTGATTAACAGTGTGCGACCACTGGTTAATTGATATACCCTTATTATACATGCTTGTTTTTGTATTTCAACTAGCAAATAATGTTTTTAGGCGTTTATCTTTTTAACTTAGTGAAGTTAATTAGGTAAACGCTTTTTGTTTTGTCCAAAAGGAGAACTACTCATGTTATCAGGACGAATCGAAAACTACGCAGCATATAGCCAATTTAAAACGCTCAAGGAGTTTAATAATACAATTGAGATGTTTCTACTGGACCACAAGAAAGACTTCTCTAAAGGTGAGCTGGTGGCATTTAAACGACTTACTAAATATTGTGTTAAATATTATGGAGTTGCTAATGCGAAGATCGGCACAATGTTAAAAATGATTAATTCTAAACTGAATGGATTCGGCGTGAGTCGCTCCACATTCATGCGTATGCTTTCTAAAGCAAAAGATTTAGGAATATTGAGCATAAAGAACACCATCAAGACTAAGGGCGGCAAGGGTCATAATGTATATATTTTTAATCCAATTGATACATTGAATGTGGAAAAATTGACACATTGCCAAAACGTTGAAACGCCAACGGAGAGTAAGGAAGAAAAGCCACAAATTAAAGCAGAAGCTATTAATCTTTTAGAAACTAATAACATTAAAACATTAAGTAAACGTATAGAAACGCCTTTACATAAAAAATTAGATTACACATTTGTTAATGATCGAGTGCCTAAAGAATTTTCTAAATTGGTGAGTTATTTCTTTAATGATTCAAAGCTTATCGAAGAATACTGGAAAATGGTAAACATCGACACGTTCCGAATTAGGAATGTGTTATTAGACGATGACACTATTTTGTCTACAGCTATTCATTCATTCAAACAAATGATTGGAAAACTCAAAGGAGGTAAAGTTAATAATCCAATCGCATACTTTAAAGGTGTTCTCCACAAACAAATTACTGCCGCATATATGATGAACTGAATAGCAAAAACATATGAAAAATAATTAGCTGGTACCAACACTGTCAAACATTACCAAGAAAAACACTACGAAATACCCTAGATAATACATATATACTAATCCATTTGTCGGACGATGTCGAAACGTAAATTAACTTAGGATATTATGGACTATATCTAAAAAATACAAACGTATGTACGATATACCTAGGAAACAATTCAGAATACAAGGAGGATAACCACGTGGGCGAGTTAGAAACGTTTGAATTACTTTTATCCTTTGTGCAAGCAAAAAAAAACAGCAGTTACGTTCAACTGCCGAGATCAATCCAGTTACTCCTTATTAGTAAATTCAAGAGCGAACCTCAAATTTTTCAAGAAAACTTCCCTTTTTTCAAGGTCGAGTGAAGTCGTTTCGGCAATAAGTAACTCCAAGAAAGCTAATTCAGAACTACTTAATTTCGCTTTAGCTTCACGAATATGTTCATCAATAGAATCTTGGTCGACTGAATCCTGAGGCGGTAGTAGGTCGACCAATTTTACTTCCAGCACATCTGCAATTGCTTGAAGCTTGGAAATCGGGGCTTCCACCCTCCCCTTTTCATATGTTGATATTGCAGCCTTCTTCATACCTACACGATCAGCCAGGTCTTGTTGCGTCCACTTCTTCTTATTCCGATATTCCTTAATTTTATTCCCTATAAATTCGTTCTTGTTGGTGATTGTCATTAGTTTATTCCTCCCCTGAATGATTGTAGCATGTTTTAGTATATGACTAAAATCTAAAGTTTATACATTGAGAATCAACTTTGTGCTTGCTAATCTATTTTAAATATGTTTTAATAGGATTAAGAGATAGAGAGGTGGTGACAAAATGTATTCAAACTTAGCTAAATTAAGAAAAGAACGAGGGTACACACAACAGCAAATGGCCGATATTATCGGTTGTAAAAACACGAGTACCTACAATCGTAAAGAACGTGGACATGTTCAATTCAAGATTAACGAAATGGAAGCTATCACAGATTTGTTGAAGTTGCCTATGCACGACATTTTTTTAAAGTATAAGTCTATTAAAAATTGATTATAAGAATAGGAGTTGATTCTAAATATGAAATCACTAACAAGAAAACCCATGTCCACAGAAGAACAAGCCCTATGGTCAAACGTAAAAGGATTAGTTTTCTCAGATAAAGGAGCAGTCGTGGTGATGTTTGTGGCGATGTTTGTAGCGTTTTTGGTGGAGTTGGTTTAGTGGCAGTTGACACAAAAAGCGAGGTATGAAAATGAAAAGATATGAAGTTAGCTATTATGCGGAAAATATTGAGTATAAAAATGAACAGACTAGTAGTTGGTTTATATTTATAAAATTAAGACTAACTAAAAGATGGGTATCATACAGAGTTAAACGTTACTAAACAGTTCGTTCAGATGACACATAAGGCGAATCAGAAGAGGAGAATGAATGTGGAGAAGTTAAGTGGAACTTTAATATACGAGTTTAAATATGACTCAGAAGAAGAACGTGAACGTCATGTGAAAAACATGGAAGATATGGGTTTTGAATGTACAGGGCAAGTTAAAAAATCAGATGATTCGTTGTTCAATGCAAACCGTAAACATTATTGGTATGCAAAATTCTACAAAGAAGGCATTAGTGAATAGTCCACGGTACGTCCAAAAAGGAGGGAAACAAATGCTAAACACAGGTGATTGGGTAGAGTTTCATTTGAATGGCAAAACACATAAAGGGTTTGTAATCACACCTAACATCTTTGCAACAACCATTGAAACATTAGGAAAGGATTATCAAATCGGACAACCATATAAAAAGATGGCGTACCATGTACCGAATTATCAAATTACGTTGTTGTCAGATGATATTCTTCCACAGGACAGAACAATGCTCATCGACATGGCACTAGCAAGTCATAATCAAGGGTTGTTTGAGAGTTTGGTTGGTTCGGTGGGAGTTATTAATTAGGGGGAATGAGAGATGAAAATTACTTACATTCATTTATTAGTACTTATTGGAGCGATTGTGGAGGATGAAGAAATAACAACTATTGATAGGTTACTTGAACACCTTGAGGACAACAGCAATGAACATTTTGAAATCATCGAACATGAGGAGGAATAAACATGCCAGGTCACCTTTGGTCAATTACAGAACTATTCACAGACAATCACAAAGATTATCTGATCGTCACTAAATCAAACAACGAGGATGCGGCTAGAGAGACGTTTAGAAGGTCGTTAGGTAGCAGCTTGAACATTTATAAGGTGAAATATATGGGGTTCGTGAGCGCGATTGAATCATGAGAAAGCAATGTGAATATGCCGTTTATCGCGGAGAGGAATTCATAACACTCGGTACGGCCATCGAATGTGCCGCATTCATGGGATGGAAAAAAGCTAAAAACACTCAATTCTTTGCGTCACCTACTTATCGTAATCGCATAAAAGATGATGGGAACGGATTGGTCGTAATTAAATTGGAGGATGACGATGAAGAAAACTAACAAGAACACGCGAGCAGATAGTAAAAGTTTCCGTTATGTATCGAAATCCATCCACAGAACACGTGATTTAAGAGGGATTGGATTTAACTTGATTGAGGAGTTGAAGAAGGAATTGATTGTGCAGAGAGGGGTGAAAGAACGTGGAATACAAAGTTGATATGTTCGGTATGTCGATTGATTACGGAGAAACGTACTACGTCACGCCAAACGAAGAGGTTGTTCACTGTCTTAACCTCGATGAATACATGTTGACTGTTGTGAAGGCGCAAGAATTCAAGGCAGAAAAATAACCCACTCGGCAAAAGTGGGCATCAGTGTAAAACGTTTAATTAAAACCATTATACACCACTATGAGGAGGAACATACATGAGACTCTACGATTTAACGCAGGACCAAATAAAGCTACTCCAAATGATTGAAGATGGAATCGACGTTGGTGACACATTAGAAGCAAATCAAGAAGCAACGGAAATCAAAGTTGAAGGATATGCGAAAATCATTCGGATATTAGAAGGTCATGCTGAAACACATGCTGCTGAAATTAAACGACTGCAAACGAATAAACAGACTTACGAAAATGCAGCTAAACGATTGAAACAGAATATATTCGATAGCATGATCGCTACGGATAAACGAAAAATTGAGGGTCGATTGTTTAAGTTTTCGATTGCTAAGAATCCTCCAAGTGTTCAAGTACTGGATGAAAAGATGATTCCAAAAGCATTTTTCACGATACCACAACCGGTACTAGATAAAGCCGCGATTAAAGAAGAGTTGAAACTTGGCCATGAAATACCAGGTGCGGAACTTACACAAGGCGAGTCTCTTAGAATTAAGTAGTCATTTATCAACATAATCTATTAATAATCAACTTATGTCTTGCAAAATGATTATTAATAGATTATAATAATATTAAGAGATTAAAAGAGAGGTGAAAAACATGACTGAAGAAGAAAAAATTAAGTTGGCCAGAAATGAATATCAAAAAAAATGGCAGAAAAACAATAGGGAAAAGGTCAACGAATACAACCGTAAATGGCGTAATGAAAATAAAGACAAAGTGAAAGAAATTCAAGATCGCCATTTCCTTAAAAAATATGAAGAGTCGAAGGGGTGAGATAAATGATTGAAATTGTAAATGCTTCCGATATAAAAACCGAACAAGCCACCATCTTATTATACGCTCCTCCTGGAATGGGGAAAACGTCAACAATTAAGTATTTACCCGGCAAAACTTTAGTTCTTGATGTAGATCGTACTTCTCGGGTTTTGAAGGGTATGCCGAATATCGACATTTGTTATGTGGACAATACAGAAACTTGGGATTTTTGGGGTAAGTTGATTGTGGATTTAGAAAAGAATTACAAAGGCGTTTATGACAACATCGTGGTTGATAACATTTCAGAATTAGAACGTTGTTTCTTATCAGATTTAGGAAGTAAAGGAAAAAACAAAGGTGTTCCGTCTCAAGGAGATTATCAATATATGCAGTTCCGCATCGTGAACAGTTTGCGATACATGAAAAACCTTGGTTCTAATCTAATTTGGACAGCTTGGGAAAGTACGGATCTTTATACGGATAGCAACGGACAACAATACAATCGCAGTTATCCGCAAATTAATCAAAAAATCATGAATAACGTTCTTGGTTTGTGTGATGTGGTTGGACGCTTGATGGTAAACGCAGAAGGCGAACGTGGTTATGTGTTAAGTGCATCAAATAGCACGTATGCGAAGAATCAATTAGATGACCGTAAAGGTTGCCTACAAAGCGAGTTAATCAATGTTCCAACTACATGAATATCAAAACACATTAGTCACTCGCACTAGACAAGCCTATCTCGAAGGATTGAAAGCACCATGCGTAGTTGCACCATGCGGAGCCGGGAAATCAGTCATTATATCGGAGATTGCTAGATTAACAACTAACAAAGGAAATCGCGTATTATTCCTTGTCCACAGAAGAGAGTTAGTAGATCAAATTAAAAATACGTTCACTCTCAATCGTGTGGACATGGAACTTGTAGAATTCGGAATGGTTCAAACCGTTGTCAGACGGTTAGAAAAAACAAATAAACCTAGTTTGATTATAACAGATGAATCACATCATGGACTAGCTACATCGTATCGAAAAATTTATGAACACTTTGAAGATGTGCCGCGTTTAGGATTTACGGCTACACCTATTCGATTGAATGGGAGTGGATTAGGTGACATTAACGACATTTTGATTGAAGAAGTGGATGCAGAATGGTTAATTGAAAATGGTTTTTTGTCACCATATAAATACTATGCTCCTAAGTTAATCGAATCGGATTTGCTGAAAGTGAACAACCTAAGCGAATTTTCAAGCGGATCCATTGACAACGCTATGAAGAAGACGATTTACGGTGATGTGGTTCGACATTATCAAGAATTAGCACCAGGACAACAGGCCATTTGTTATTGTCACAGTATCAATGCCAGCATCTTCGCAAAAAATGAATTTTTAAGTCAAGGCATTATTGCGGAACATCTGGATGCCAAAACACCAAAACTTGAACGTGATGAAGTGATTCGGAAGTTCAGAAACAAAGAAATACAGGTGCTATGCAATGTTGATTTAATTTCTGAAGGTTTCGACATACCGGACTGTTCAACAGTTATTATGCTCAGACCTACAAAGTCGCTCTCACTCTTTATTCAACAAAGCATGAGAGGGATGAGATTCAAAGAAGGTAAGACAAGCATCATCATAGATCATGTGGATAACGTGAGAAGGTTCGGTTTGCCGGACATGAAAAGAAAGTGGAGTTTAGAAGCAAAGAAAAAAACGTCCAGTGCTGCTGAAATTAGTATCAAATGTTGTGCTAACTGTTTTGCTGCTTATCCAAGCGAATCAGAAGAGTGTCCCGAATGTGGATTTAAACCGGAAGTGAAAGTAATGGCAGATTACGAGGTTGATAAAACAGCCACACTCGAAGAAGTCACGAAAGAAGATTTTAAGCTTGATTTTAGAGAACCTGCAGATTGTAAGAACATGAGTGAATTGCATGAACTTGCAGCAAATCGAGGTTATAAAAGAGGTTGGGCGTTCCATCAAGGCAAATTATTAGGGTTAATCGGTTCGACAAAATAAAAAACTAAAAACAGAATGGGGTAATTAAAAATGACAGGATTTAACTTAGACTTTAACAACGTATTTGAAGGAACTGGAAAAGTGGCAGACGGAGACTATCAAATATTCGTAAACAAATGTGAAGAAGGCGCAACTCCAAGTGGTGCTGAGTACATTGAATTTGATTTAATTATCCGTAATGACTTTGAGCAAGCATATAAAAACAGTCACCTCTTCCACAAAGTGTGGAAAGAAAAAGCAACAGGAAAATACAACATGAAAACATTTAATACAATCGGCAAAGCGTGCCAGTTACAAAACGGCAAAAGCTACAAAAATCTTAAAGAATTACTAGACGATTATGTGAGAAAAACAGCAGTCGTAAACGTGAAAAACGAAGAATCTGAATACAACGGTAAAACATACAACAATACAAACGTGAAATATTGGAATCAAACGAAGTTAACCGGATTGAATCATCAAGCTAAACCAAAAGACGGTAACGAAAATAAGACGTTTGACCAATTATCGAACGGTGGAACTATTGAAGTTACAGAAGAAATGTTGCCATTTTAAACACTAGAGAGAGGTGAAAACCTCTCTTTTTTTAATAAATTAGGAGGTCATGAGAATGTATGAGCAAATACCGGAAGAGTTAAAAGAATTACAACAGTGGTGTTGTTTTAAATTACAACAACGCGGCGAGAAGATGACAAAAATACCAATGGATGCACATACAGGTGGTCTTGGTAAGTCTAATGATGAAACAACCTGGGCTGATTTTGACACCGCACTTGCTGCTATCGAAAAATATAATTTTGATGGTTTGGGTCTGTATTTCAAAGATCCTTATTTTGGGATTGACATAGATGGCGTAAAAAATGAAATTGATCGCTTTAAAAACGATGACCACGACAATAACATTGTTTCTGAGTTTATCGACATGATGTGCAGCTATGCGGAAATTTCACCAAGTGGTAATGGCATTCACATCATCGTGAAGGGTGAACTACCTAAGACAGGCAGACGTAAGGGCAATGTGGAAATGTACGACACGGGCAGGTTCTTTACCGTCACATCTAATCATATCGGTGGGTACACGCATATTGCTGATGATGCGGATTACGGAAAAATCAACTACTTGCACAATAAATACATTGCTAAAAAAGAAGTGTCTCAACGTAAATCAGAACCGTCTACTTCCACATTGTCGCTACCAATAGATGACATTATCAGAATCGCGACGAATAGCAAGAATGGAATGAGATTCAAAATGTTTCTTGATGGAGGGTGGGAACAATTCTATCCGTCACAGTCAGAAGCAGACATGGCATTCGCAAACGATCTAGCCTTTTGGTCGAATCGCGATTTTTCAAAAATGGATAGCATTTTCAGAAGTTCGTCACTTTTTAGAGAGAAATGGGATAGACCACAGAATAACTCAACATATGGAGTAGAAACGTTAAACGTGGCCATAAATGATTGTATGAACGCGTTTGTACCAAAAGAAAAAGAAGAAGATTTCAACCTTTATTTATTAGAGGATAGCGTTGAAACCATTACCAAGAAATACTATTCATATGACGATACCGGGAACGCTCAACGTTTTGAACATCTTTTCGGTGATGCGGTTCGTTACAGCTATATTCGGAAAGGTTGGTACTGTTATAACGGAAAAATTTGGGGAATCGACCAAGAAGGAATGGTTAAAACGCTTGCTGATAAAGTCATTGGACAAATGAAAGAAGAAACGGTATATGTTCCACCTGGTGCAGATGAAGAAGAAATGGTTAAGGCATTTAATAAACATGTAAAAGCGACTCGCAGCAGTAGAGGGAAAGTGAGTATGCTGAAAGAAACAGAACATTTACTTGCCATTAAGCCGGAAGAGTTCGATACAGATAAAGATATGTTTAATGTTCAAAATGGCTATTTGGATTTAAAGACAGGTGTTTTGCATGAACATGATAGAAACAAGTTCTTTACCAAAATATCGAACGTCGAATATACAGATAAAGCAGATTGCCCTTTGTGGATGGAATTTTTAAACACGATTTTTGACAATGACAAATCCTTAATTAATTACATTCATCGAGCAATTGGATATTCACTCTCAGGATCCACAGAAGAGCAAATTATGTTCATCCTTCACGGAAACGGACGTAACGGTAAATCGGTATTTTTAGACATTATCACGGAAATATTCGGCAACTATTCAACCAACATTCAACCTCAGACAATCATGGTTAAACAACAAACAGGCGGCGCAAATTCAGATATTGCGAGATTAAACGGAGCAAGGTTTGTCACTACCACAGAACCGAATGAGGGAGTGAGACTTGATGAGGGATTAGTCAAGCAGTTAACCGGTGGCGACAAAGTAACGGCACGTTTCTTATATGGTGATGAGTTTGATTTTAACCCGGAATTTAAACTGTGGATGGCTACTAATCATAAACCGATTATTCGTGGCACGGATGACGGCATTTGGAGACGAATGGCTATTATTCCATTTACAGTACAGATCCCATTAGATAAAGTGGACAAGCGACTTACACAAAAGTTAAAACGTGAAATGAAAGCCATCCTCAATTGGATGTCTGAGGGTTATCTGTTGTGGCGTGAAAGTGGTTTGCAAGAGCCTGAGTGTATCAAATTACAACGTGCCGAATATCGAACAGAAATGGACTCTATTGAAACATTTATCGAAGAGTGCTGCACGTTAAACGATAAAACGAAAGTCAAATCAAAAGCGTTCTACCAGGCTTATCGAGAGTGGGCGAAAGACAACGGACAATACATGATGAGCAGTACAAAGTTTGGTAGAGAAATGAGTAACAAGTTTACTAAATTGAGAAGTAATGGAATTTATTACGCTGGATTAATGCTAAATGATGATTTTAACAACGAAGGTTTTCGGATGCATTACTAAAATGGAACAGTTGTGGAAGGGTTATGGAATGGTTTGTTTTCAACCCTTCCACTTGAAAACCCTTATGTACCAATGCTTTGCCTATTACTTTTATTCTTTTGGAAGGGTTGGAAGGGTATGATTAAAGAAATAGGTTAAGAGAAAATAAATATTAAATATTGTGAGAGACTTTGACGAAAGCAACCAATCGTTCCATATTTGTTTTTTAAAATGAATAAAAACGGATAGAAGCGTTGGCATTACTAGGTTTTAGAAGTGGAACAGTTTATTTCAAACCGTTCCATATTAAAAATTGGAGGTAAAAACATGAAAAACTTAAATATTGAACAATGGAAAGAAATTGCTGATTTAACGAAGAAAATTAATCAAGATACAAACCGGTTAACGATTTTGGCTAATAAGGGAATGGGTTCAAAGCGAGTAAGTCCGTTAAGACGATCATCAAGACATTTGAATAAATTTAGAAGTGATGCGGAAAACCTAATGTTCGAGAAGGGGATTATAGATAAGAATATATTTTACGGAAATCAGGGTGCAGAAGAATGAAAGAAATTGACGTACAAAATTCAATCCGTTTAGCACTTAATCCATATGCAATAGTTTTCCGGGCGAATGTTGGTTTCTTTAAAACAGAAGATGGTCGGACAGTATCAACTGGATTACCAAAAGGTTTTTCCGATCTGTTTGGTTATCGTAAGTCAGACGGCCGGATATTCTTCATTGAAGTAAAAAACGAAAAAGGCAAGCTGCGAAAAGAACAGGAACACTTTTTGAAAACAATGAGTGAAAATGGAGCAATTGCAGGTGTTTGCAGGAGTGCTACAGAAGCTATTAAATTAATTGACGAATCTACCAAATAATTCTATTAATTGATTGACTTTGATTCACCTGCTGATTTATAATAGATTTACAGGAGGTTAGTACAATGACAATCAACAAACAGAACGGCAGAGTTTACGTCAAACTACCCAAAACGATCATCGACAAAGTAGACAAAGAAGCTGAAAAAGCCTTCACCAGTCGCAGCAGTCGGTTGGCTAAGATTATTGTTGAATATTATGGTGTAAGCGAGGAGGAGAAGGGATGATTACTCACGTTGATGGTACTAGATTCAATGGTAATCTCGCAAAGGGTCAAATTTGGGTGAAGGGTAATCGTGAAAAAACAATTGTGTATTTCAATGGTCATACCATGAAGTATCAAACTAAAAAGGATATAAAAAACGGAACTGTAACCACTGTTAAAAGAAGTTCATTCCGTGATTGGGTGACTACTGGTGCGATGTTGAAGGATAAACCCTCATGACCCAACAATACGGCAGAAACTACTCAAACAAACTAACCATTCAACGAGTAAACGAATATGAATTGGATTTCGCTATTGAGGAATTGGAGAAACGTGGTTATGAATTAATGGATCGTGGTGTGGACGAAAAGGATATAAAACAATTTGGATTCAATCGAGATACACGTGGGCCGAAGATGAGTTTTTCGGGTAGTGATGTTCACAAAAGATGTTGGGCGAGGTTGCAGAAGGTTGAGGTGATGGTATGAATAAACCATCATTGACAAGTCGTGATTATATAAGCGTTACTCCGAAAACAACTGTAGAAGTCATCCCATATCCTGAAGAACAAGTTGAACACTTAGTTAGTCAGTTAATCAAACTACAGAAGAATTGTGACACATGCGCTTCTGCTACTGCTAAAGAAGAATTATTCATTGCTATGAGGTCAATTAACAAAGCATTAGAAGGCGCATTGATTAATCGTTTAATAATTAAACCCTAAACCCACCCAGCAACACGCACAACGCGTTTTAACTATCAACCTAGACAAATACTCAAGGAAACTCTTACGCGCTTTAAACTGATTCTAAATAGCTTTTAAGGAGGACGGGGTATCTTGAATAGATTAGAGAAGTTTGAAAAAATTAGAATTAAGCATGAAAATGAGTATTTAGGTTCAGAGTGGGGAGTCGGGGAAGATGATGTGGATTTCCTTGTTGAAGAGGTTGAAAGACTTCATGAAATCGTGAATGCAGTCAAATCAGCATTGGAGGCATCCAAATGAAAGAAACATTAGAAGAATACGTTAAAGGTTTAAAAGCTGAACTCAAAAGCGAAAAAGCTAAACGTGAAGAATCGGAATTTAAACATGCGGTGGTTTGCGAAGCTTTGGAGAATTTACTTGATGATATTGATTTGGCAGCTATACCTCAAGGAGCATTTTATATATCGCGTAAAGTAGCTAGAAAGGCTTTAAACGGGGTGACAGTATGAGCGATAAAACTAGATTCGAATACCTAACCAACTACTTCCACGACCAACTATTTGCAGATAGCTGCACGATCAGTCGCACGAATTTTAATTTTCTGTTGAACAGTCATAACAAGTATTTGAAGGTGAAGGAAGATAATCGGCAGTTGAAGTTGAAAATACAGTTATTAGAAAAGGTGGAGAGAGTATGAGTGAGAAGATTAAAGTGACGGTTGAACAGGCAGAACGAATTAAAGCTGTTGGTAGCTACGATAAAGAAGGTGCATTGAAATGTCACATGAATACTTGGGGAAGTGGATTGAATACATGTTTGAATGATTTATCTATTGGTGATTTTGCTAGAATCCTATACGAGCCGAATAGTTATGAGGTTGAGCAGGATAAGTTTGAAATTTGGGAATGGGTAAAAATCAAAAAGTTGTTTATTCCATTTATCAAAAATGAAATGAGCGAGGATGCTTACAAATTAGAACGCATTTTTAAAATTACTGGAATCGTACCTGGAGGAAAAATACTGTGTCCTGACAGATATGTTCATAATCCTGAGAACTTGTGCCACGCAACGAAAGAAGAAGTGTTTTGGGCTGAACTTGGACGTGAGGTTGGAGAGTTCCGTGAAGGTGATGTTATTCACACGGTTCATAATTCCTTCTTCACTGTGAGCGACTTAAATGAAGAAGTGGATGATTTCATAGGTAAAAAGGGAGTTAAACGTAAATTCATTAACGGTAATATAATCGGCTTCTATCCATCTGAATCATTCATCAAACTACCATGACTACACGCCAACAAAAACGAGAAAAACGCAGCCAATTAATTCATCAATTGTAACGTTTGGAAATACAACATCAACGTGTTAGTGGTGCTGACTTCATTATTTCACAATGTGAGGGGTGCGAGATATGTACGAAGATACGGTCTATTGGTGAACAGCTAGTCCCATTGAAGGTAATGAATGGCATCGTCTCAAGTAAAAATGAAAAACCAGTACGCAAATTTCCATATACAAGCTTGATAGGTAGATTAACTGTGGACGAGTATTGGCAGTACAAAGCTGATTTTATCTCGGACAAGGACATATGCAAATTAAAAGAAGTAAGCGTTAAAACGATGAGTAACTGGAAACGTCACCACAACATCAAATATCAGTTGTGCATGAAAGGGGTAAAAAAATGACTTCACCACTATACAACCACAAACACGCAATGCCTATAATCGACTTCCAATGGCCTGTATTAACCGAATACGATTTAACGCAAGCGAATAAAAGACCTGTAGAAGCAACACCAATCGAACTAGGTTACGAAATCGACAGACTGAAAAAAGATGCTGCATTCCATAAGCAAACGTTGATTGATTATCAGAACAGAACGCAAACGTATATGGATGATTACAAAAACGTTGAAGCTGATTATCGCAACCTACTAACCGAACACCGTAGATTAGTCGATGTGGACGATATGAACGTGCTGTTGATGAAACAGAATTTAGAGTTGAGGGAACAATTGGGGAAGTAGAAAGGGAGATTGATAAGAAATGGTTTTGAAAAAAGATAGCAATTACAACCAATTAATGATTGACGTAAACGATGACATCTACAAAGAACGTGAGCGACAAAATGCTAAGTGGGGGCATCAAAGACATTCACATGAAACATGGCACGTTATAGGTTCAGAGGAGACGGGAGAAGTGGCGCAAGCTATCCAGGCAGTTAAGGGATGGGGTAAACCTACGGACGCTCAAGACTTATACACAGAATGTATACACGCTTCTGCTGTATATGCTGCATTTGCTGAACAGGTGCTAGAGGAAATGAGAGAAAAGGCTACACGTTTACATGATTGACCGCGACTATTACATTGAATATCTATTTCGATTCAGTAAAAACAAAACGAGAGAATATTATGAGAAACTTAATGATCGTGAACTTATTGTGGAATATGAAAAGTTGATGAAGTGGGATTGAACGTACAGTTGACATATATAGCGAAGGAGGAAAACAAATGTGGACATATGAAGAACTTGAAGAAATGATTAGCGTGAAAATTGAAAGGTACAAGGCTATGAATAAGTTGATGGAGGCTACAAGCGAAAGCAGTGCGTATGGCATGGGTCTAGTGGATTCATTACAAAGTTTGTTAAGTGACCTTCAAATTGATGAAGAAGACGAAGAATAACCATACAGTACGTTCATACTCAGCAGCAACTCACGCTCAACTAACTGATTTAAAATAGACTTGAAGGGGTGAAGGTGATTGAAAACAGACAAGAAATCATTCAACAAACACGACATATATGTAATTCTTCAAAATTACAATTGGATGATTAAAGAAGCCAATCGTATCAAACTTCAATTAAACGGTGTGGAAACAGTCGGAGTCGCTCAATATTCAGACATGCCAAGAAGTGGCGGTGGACCATCTGACGTTGTGGGTGGTGAAGTGATAAGGCGTGAGAAAACACATGAACGACTTAATAAGTATCTTGAAAAAGTATCATTCATTGTGGAACGTTCACCGAACATCGAAGAAGATATAGAAGTAGCCGTATTAAATTGCATACTTGATGGAATGAGAATGAACGCAATAGCCATTCATTTGAACATGAGTAGACGAACAGTTCACCATATTCGAGATAAGATTGTAGAACAGTTGAGTGTACAAAAATGCACACTTTAAACAGAAATTTAACTATTAAAAGAAATACTTTACAATGAGATTACAGATAGTTTAGTTGCGCAACTCAAATTATTAGCAAGACAACGCAGGTTCATAAAACATTCAGTAGTGTGGATGTAAACAAACAGACTGCAATGATTTTGTTGAGGGACTTAATCATTGAACAACAGTTACATGAAGGCACTTAGGCTGTTAGCTTTAGGTGCTTTTTATTATTCCCTAACAGTTCTATTGTTACCCAATAGTGGTTATAATTGAATAACTAACCAATTGAAAAGGGGTAACGAATTGAAACGATTAATTATAAAGAAAAAGCCTTTTTATAAAAAATGGTGGGTTATAGCACTCGCTGTATTTTTTGGTCTAAGTATCATCGTAGCGTTAACGGATGGCGGATTAACAGAAGCTATAGAGGAAAAAGAAGTTGTGGAAGTTAAGAAAGAAGAAGTCAAAGTTGTTAAAACACCTGATTTTGTAACTGCTGACTTCATTAAAAAGAATTTCGGCACAAATAAAGATGAAAAGAAAAAGGCTGTTGTATCGACTAGTTTCAATAATGGGATTGTGGAAGGTGTAGCTTTAGAGGTTACGTACTGGTCACCTGCAACTGCTAAAAAAGACTTTTTAAACAACACTAAGGATTATATGGAGAAAATGAAGTCATTAAAAGAAGTCACACAGGCAACTTTAGTTATTCAAGTTCCTCTTACAGATCAATACGGTAATGTTGAAAATGGTGAGGTCATGCGAGTAATGATGAATAGAGAAACGCTGGATAAAATTAACTTTGAAAACTTCAGTGTTGATGATATTTCAAACATTGCTGATGATTATTACGAACATGCTGCTTTATCTGAATAAGATTGAATAAAGAATAAAACATACCAAGGCTCGCACATTGTGTGGGCTTTTTATTATGTATAGCTTATACATTCCACAACCATATCACCACGAACAAACCTCGGTCATATTAGCGATGTATAGACTATACATTTCATTATATCGTGCGGATGGCAAAGAACGTTGATGTAACAGCAATTCACATATCATCTAGTATCACATAATAAAGATTATAGGAAGCTACGATGAATACATAATGAATACATGAAAGGTGGTGGTGATTTTGCTTTTGTTGTCAAATACGAAAGGAAAGGTATGGTGATCCATCATCTTCGAGCCATCGGTTAAATGGTAAAGGACTGAATACATGAAGAAGCATAAACCATACGCTAAGAAGCTATACAACAGTAAGGCATGGAAGAATTGTCGAGCATCATATATAACAACAGTATTTGGTATATGTGAACACTGTGATAAGCCTGGCTATATCCTTGACCATATCATTGAGTTGAACATGGATAACATTAATGATGCGAACATTACATTGAATCATAGCAACCTTCAGTATCTTTGTTTACCTTGTCATAATACAAAAACATTTGCTAAGTATGAAGTGTTAAGAAATGATGTGATGTTTGATAGTGAAGGTAATCTAATCGCTAAATAAAGAGGGTACTCCCCCCCATTGTTTGTAAGTTTGAAACAATTCAAAAGACCGATGAGATTCCTTCCGTGAACACATAGGTCATTTTACGTAACCCCCCTATCAACGAAATGAGGTGATATTTATGGTAAGCAAAAAAGAAATAACAAAAGATGAACGTCTGAACCTTGAGGAAAAGCGTTTACGTGTGAGTTACAAAGACTTGCCTAAAGATTCCCTCATCGTTGCTGATGGGTTGATTAGACGTGCTGCTTATATGCGTGTGACGCTCGAAGATATGGAGAAAGACTTGGACGAAAACGGATTCGTTGAGTTGTTTAGCCAGTCAGAGAAAACAGAACCTTATGAGCGTGAACGTCCAGTGGCGAGACTGTATAACACGATGAACAAAAACTATCAAAGCATTGTCAAAGGGTTGACAGACTTAGTTCCTAAGAAACCAGTTAAAGACGAGAAGGTAAACATATTAGAACAGTTTGGGAATAGGCGTGATGAATAATGGCTTATATTCAATATCCTTTATCCTATAATCCGATTATTGAATATTGGAACAAGATTGAATCAGGTGAGGAAGTTGTCGGGGATAAGATTAGACGAGTTTACAAAAAGATAATCAAAGACTTGAACGATGTGGATAGTGAATATGAATACAATCCTAATCGCGCTCTTCATCCGATTGAATTCATTGAAAACTTTTGCAAACATTCCAAAGGTAAATGGGCAGGATTGCCGATTGAATTAGAATTATGGCAAAAAGCGATGACTGCAGCAATGTTTGGATTTGTCCACAAGATTGATGGCACTCGAAAGTATCAGCAAGTGTTCTGTGTCATTGGTCGTAAAAACGGAAAGTCCACAATTGGCTCTGGTATCGGCTTGTATTTAATGGTCGGTGACAATGAGGGTGGTTCTGAAGTTTACGCGGTAGCGACTAAACGCGATCAAGCTAAATTAGTTTGGTTAGAGGCAAAGAAGATGGTTAAGAAGTCACCTATTTTGTTGGATTCCATTAAACCACTTGTTTCTGAAATGACCGCAGAATGGAACGAGAGCAGTTTTAAACCATTAGGCTCTGATAGTGAGACGCTAGACGGCTTGAACGTGCATGGCGCGATTATGGATGAAGTAGCAGCATGGAAAGACCAAAACTTGTTTGATGTAATTGTGGATGGTACAACAGCGCGTGACCAACCTATGATTTTAATGATTACCACAGCAGGAACGGTTCGAGAATCTGTATACGATATGAAATACAGTGAAGCAGAAATGATATTGAACGGATTTGACGATGTGGACGGTTACAAAGACGATCGTTTCCTTCCTTTCATTTATGAGATTGACAAGCGCGAAGAATGGACAAACCCTCTCATGTGGAAAAAGGGTAATCCGGCACTAGGAACAATCAAAAAAGTTGACCAATTAGAAACGAAAGTTAATAAAGCCAAAGCTAATCCCATGTTGGTGAAGAATTTAATCACGAAAGAGTTTAATGTTCGTGATACATCGAGTGAAGCATGGTTGAATTTTGAGCAAATCAACAACACTTCCACATTCGACATTGCCGAATTAAAACCGCGTTACGCTATTGGTGGTGCGGATTTATCAAGTTCGGTGGATTTAACTTCAGCTTGTATACTTTTCCAAGTGAATGGAGATCCGACAACTTACTTTAAACACATGTACTGGTTGCCTGAAGATTTATTGGAACGCAGAACAAACGAAGACAAAATACCTTATAACATTTGGCGCGACTTAGGATGGCTACGAACGACACCAGGTAACAAGGTTCATCATAAATTCGTGACTGAATGGTTTATTGAGATGCAAGAAGAGCATGACGTGTATATTCCTTGGGTCGGTTATGATTCTTGGTCTGCTACTTACTTTGTGGAAGAAATGAAGAATCATTTCGGTAAAGAATCAATGATTCCTGTCATTCAAGGAAAGAAAACCCTCTCTGCTCCCATGAAATCACTAGGGGCAGACTTAGAAGCGAATAAGATAAATTACGGTAATAATCCCATTACTAAGTGGTGTTTGACTAATACCTCTGTGGATATTGATAAAAATGACAACATTCAACCGTCAAAAGGGAATACCCAGCGTAAACGTATAGATGGATTCGCGGCCATGCTTGATGCGTATGTGGTGTTTAGCGACAAAACGAGCGATTATCAAAATCTGATTTAATTCAAAGGGGGTGAGAAAATAAATGGGATTTTGGGATCGTTTCAAAAAAGAGAATCAAACGGTAACAGTTTCTAAGTATCAGATGTTTACCGATGAAGGTAATGGTTTCTATGCTTGGAATGGCAACTTGTACAATAGCGACATTGTGAGGGCGGCCATACGTCCAAAAGTGAGGGCATTTGGTAAAACAATAGCCAAACATATTAGGAATTACGAAAACAAACTAGAGGTCAATCCTGAAGAATATATGAGGTTCTTATTAGAAGAACCTAATCCGTACATGACAGGTCAAATGATGCAGGAAAAGTTGGCTATTCAACTTGAATTAAACAATAACGCGTTTGCTTATATCGCAAGAGACACAAACAACTACCCTACTGAAATTTATCCCATCACTTCTTCTTCTGTGGATGCGGTAAAAAACGGAAATGGTGAGTTGTTTTTACGTTTTACGCTGAAGAATGGGAAAACGGTCACGTTCAGATATACCGATATTATTCATTTACGGAAAGATTTTAATGAAAATGAGATATTTGGTGACAGTCCAGCACCTGCATTAACGCAACTTATGGAAGTAATCAATACAACAGATCAAGGCTTTGTTAAAGCAATTAAAAATTCAAACGTGATTAAGTGGCTATTGAAATTCAATCAGACGTTACGACCTGAAGATTTGAAAGCAGCAACTAAACAATTTACCGATGATTATCTAAATATTGATAATGAAAGTGGTGGTGCTGCTGCTACTGATGCCAAAATGGATGCGACACAGGTTAAACCGAATGACATTATGGTAGATAACAAACTAATGAATGAAACGGTTAAGCGTGTTTATGCGTTCTTTGGAACGAATGAGAAGATTGTCCACAGTTCTTATGATGAGAATGGATGGGTTTCTTACTACGAAACGTGTGTAGAACCCGATATTGTGCAAGCGAGTGGAGAGTATACGAGAAAGTTATTTAGTCGAGCAGAGAGAAGTCGTGGGAATCGCATCATGTTTGAAAGTTCAAACCTTGCGTTTGCTTCATTAAAGACTAAAATGGATTTCGTTAATAACGGAATTGACAGAGGTTATGTGAACGCAAATGAGGGACGTGATGTATTCGGCATGGCTCCAATAGAAGGTGGAGAGATTTATGTCAGACGTTTAGACATGGCTCCAACTGAACAAACCGATGAAGTCGAAGAATAAACCGCATAATCCTTTAGAGGAGGTGATGATATGAAAATAAAGGTGAACGGTGTGATTGTTTCAAACGATCACAAAGAGGTTTATGACTATTTCGGAATAGAAGCAACGTCACCAAATGACGTATTATCAGCCTTGGATAAAGCAAAAGACAAAGATGTTGAGGTTGTTATTTCGAGTGGTGGCGGTGATGTGTGGAGTGCTTCACAGATTTATACGTCACTTCGAGAACATAAAGGCAATGTCACAACGAAAATCGTTTCTTTAGCAGCATCAGCAGCTACAGTTATTGCAATGGGTGGTAACAAAGTCATTATGTCACCTACTGCTGAATTCATGATACACAACGCTTCTGTAGGTGGTGTAAGTGGTGACAATCGTGATATGTCGCATATGGCCAAAGTTTTAGAAACAACTAATCGAACAGTGGCCAACGCTTATGTATTAAAAACTGGTAGAAGTTCAGAGGAAATATTGGAGTTAATGAATAAAGAAACATGGTTGACTGCTCAAGATGCGAAAAAATATGGATTTATAGATGAAATCATGTTTGATGAATCGTTTTCTTTGTCGGCCAGTGTGACTTCAATGTCCAATACTATCCCTGTGGAAGTCATACAGAAATTTAAAAATGATAAACAATTATCCAATCCGACACCTGAAGCTGAAAAAGCTGACAAGGAATCGGATTTTTTAATGCGCAAAATGCAGTCTCAACTAAATTTAATCAAACTAGGAGGAACAAAATCATGAAATTTGAACAATACGAAGAACAACGTAAGGCATTAGTGGAAGAAGCACAAGGATTTATCGACTCAGGAGAGTTGGAAACATCTGAAACGAAATTACAAGAAGTAAAAGATCTTGATAACAAATGGGAAGGCGTTAAATTAGCAAACGCTAACCTAAACGCGATCAAAGGAAAAGACATTGCAGAAGGATTTGAAAATAAATCAGTTAAAGTCGAGGGGGAAATGGTAGTGGAAAAATTGAACGCGATCGAAGTTGTATCTGAAAAAGATGTATATCAAAATGCTTGGGCTAAAAAAATGATGGGGCAAAAAATTGATGGTGAAGAATTAGAAGTATTCAACACGATCAACAAATCTTTCAATAATGCTTTCACTCATGACACTGGAAACACTGCTGTATTGATTCCTGAAACAGTTGTTGCTGGAATTTGGTCACGCGCTGAAGAAATGTACCCATTGTTTGCAGATGCGAAGAAATACAATGTTCGTGGTACGTTAAAGATCGCTAAACACCTTTCAATTGATGCTGGAGATGCTGCATGGTATGTGGAAGCTAATCCAGTTGCTGATGAACAAAATACATTCGGTGAAATGATTCTTTCAGGTCACGAATTAGCGAAAGCTGTAACAGTTTCATGGAAATTAAAAGCTATGGCTGTCCAAGACTTCATTCCTTACATCATCAATGAACTTGGTGAACGTGTAGGCGTTGCTTTAGGAACTGCTGCTGCTCGTGGTAACGGTGTTAATCAACCTGAAGGTGTTGAGACTGCTTTGAAAGCTGAAGCTGGTACTCCACAAGTTGTTGCTGCTGCACCTGCTTACGCTTCAATTACTAATGCAATTTCAAAAGTGCATTCTTCTTACTTAAATGGTGCTAAATTCTATGTAAACAATGCTGATATTTACGGTGAAGGTGGTTTAATCAACGTATTAGACTTAAATGGTCGTCCGTACTTCACAGAGGATGCTATGGGTAATTATGCAGGTCGCATGTTTGGTTTCCCTGTTGTTGCTGATGCAGGTGTATCTCCTGGTAGCATTATCTTTGGTAATGCAAATAAAGGTCTTGTATTCAACACAAACGAACCTTTCAGCGTTGTAACTGAAGACCATGCGAAAGCACGTACTACTGATTATGTAGCTTACTCAGTTATTGACGGTGGCGTATTAGATACAAAAGCATTTGCTTTAATTGAAACACCAGTAATCTAATAAATTGATAGGAGGTTTTACAAATGGTTAAACATTTAGTGTTAAAAAACTTCCGCGATAAAAATACCAGTCGATTAGTTTTGGCTGGTTCTTTTTTTGAGTCGGATGATAAAAAACGATTAGACGAAATGTACAAACAAGGATTCCTTCAAGAAGATGAACCTGTTAAGAAAGCGACTACTCGCAAGAAAAGTGGTGAATAACCATGTTAGAACGCATTAAAAAAGCGTTGCGTATTTCGTCAAATGCCTTTGATGATGAAGTTATGGATTTAATTGAAGGTGCTAAATCTGATTTAAGTCTAGCAGGTGTTTATTTCATTGATGAAACCGATCCGTTAATTGCAAGAGCCATAACGATATATGCGAAGGCTCATTTCGGTTATGACAATCCTGAAGCTGATAGATTTCAAGACTCTTATATCATGCTTAAACAACATTTATCTCTTTCAGGTGATTATCGCGAGGTGGTCGTAATTGCGCCATAGCGAGGTAATTTATTTGTTAGATGTGACAATTGCGGAAGATGAATTAGGTAATCAAATTGAATCGTCAACTGAACGGATGGTGTTTGCAAACGAAATGTCAGTAAGTGCTACTGAATTTTATGGAGCATCAGCAATAAACTTGAAGCCGTCCAAGGTGTTTGAAATTTATTCTTTTGAGTATCAAAACGAGATTCAGTTGAAACACGAAGGTTTAATTTACTCAGTGATTCGTCCTGATAAACGTGGCGATAAAATAAGGATAACTTGTGAAAGAAGTGTTGGAAATGGCTAACATAAATCTTAATAATCTATCCAACGAAATCACAAAACACCTTGAGACTTACACTGAAGACGTGAGAAAGAAAGTGGACAAGGCTACTAACAAAGTTACAAAAGAAGGCGTTCAGTTGTTGAAAGATGTACCTATTGAATTAACAGGTGATTATCGAGCAGGTTGGGCGCGAAAAAAGGAAGGTTCAGGTTTAATCATCCACAACCGAACCGATTACCAACTTACTCACCTGCTCGAATATGGTCATGCGAAAACTGGTGGTAGTCGTGTAGCTGCTAGGCCTCACATAAGACCTGTGGAAGAAAAGATAGTAGCAGACTTTGAAGAACTAGTGAAGAAGGCGATTCAGTCATGACATTATCAGAATTAGTTGTTGCACTAAAGGCTACAGGCTACCCTGTGGCTTATTCGCATTTTGTCGTAACATCACTCAATCCGATGCCGTCACCACCATTTATAAACTATGTGGAAGCATTTACGAGTAATCAATTTGCTGATAATCGTGTACATCACAAGATGAAGAATATGCAGATTGAATTATATACGAATAAGAAAGATTTAGTTGCTGAACAAAAGTTAGAAGATGAACTAGATCGAAATGAAATACCCTACGATGTTACGGAAACATACATCGAACCAGAAAAGTTATATCAAAGAATATATGAAACGAGGTTGATTTAATTGGCTAATAAAGTGACGTTCGGTTTAAGAAATGTACATTATGCACCATACGAAGTGACAGGTGGAGTTATCACATATGAAACGCCTGTACGTTTACCAGGTGGTATTGAAATTAGTTTAGAAGCGCGAGGGGATATGGTCGAGTTTTATGCTGACGATATGCTTTATTACTCTGCATCAAATAACCAAGGATATGACGGTACGTTATCACTTGCTGACATTCCTGAACAATTCTTAATTGATGCACTAGGCGAAGTTAAAGACGTAACGGACATGGTATTGACTGAATCAGCTAACTCAGTGGGTAAACCATTTGCGCTAATGTTTGAATTTGCAGGAGATGTTAAAGCAGTTCGTCATGTGATTTATAACTGTACTGCTAATCGTCCAAATGTGGCTTCTTCCACAAAAACGGCTACAGCAGAACCTAATGAAAACGAATTAACATTCGTTGCATCTCCACGCGAAACAGATTATGCAGTTAAAACGAAAACAACAGATACAACTCCTGCACCTATCTATGATGCTTGGTATGCAACAGTGTACGAAAAATTACCACAAGCCTAAGGAGTGAACTTTGATGGAGAAGACAATAGTTATTGATGGTAAACATGTTTCATTTAAAAGTACAGGTGCTACACCTTTACGATATAAAGCGCAATTCGGGAATGATTTCTTTGCGGAAATTATGAAACTCGATGGAATGACAAAAGTTGATGCTGAAGGGAAAACAGATATTTCGGAAATTGATTTTGAAGTGTTTTATAACCTTGCCTGGGTATTAGCGAAAACTGCTGACTCCTCCATCAAAGACCCTTTAACGTGGTTAGATACATTTGACGAGTTTCCTATCGTGGAAATATTACCCGAACTACAGGATTTAATCTTTGCTACATTGCAAGGTAAAAAAAAATAAAAAAAAGCAGTGGTGGGAATGGTGAAGTGGATTGGGATAATCACACGACATCATTCCTTTTTTCTGCATACAAAGCAGGATTGTCACATGCTGATTTAGACATGATGACTGTGGGTGGTATCATGGATTTCATTGAAGAATGGGTGGATAGAAATACGCCTGACAGTGAAAAAACAAGACAAGCGAAACAATCTGACTTTGATTCATTCTGATTTACCGAAGCACTTACAGACTAGTAGGTGCTTTTTAATTTGTCCAAAAAAGGACGGTGAGAACATATGGCAGGAAAAATTAAAGGCATTACAATTCAGATTGACGGTGAAACGAAGGGTTTAGACAAGGCATTAAAAGACGTTAATAAGAATAGTAAAGACTTGCAAAACGAATTGAAGTCGGTTGAAAGGCTTCTGAAATTCGATCCAAAAAATATTGAAGCAACAGCACAGAAACAAAAACTTTTAACTGAACAAGTTACAAATACGACCAAGAAATTAGATGCTTTAAAACAAGCACAACAAGAAGTGAATCGACAGTTTGCAGCTGGTGAAATAAGCGAATCGCAGTACCGTAACTTTCGCAGGGAAATAGAATTCACTGAAGGTTCGTTAAAGAATCTTGAATCTCAATTAAATCAAACTGGTAAAAAAGCAGAAGCATTAGGTAACAAAATGAAATCGACAGGCGACAAAATGAACGGTGTCGGTCAATCAATGTCGATGGGTATCACTCTTCCTATTGTTGGAATTGGTGCTGCTGCAGTTACCACAGCAATGAACTTTGAAGCACAAATGGATAAAGTGGGCGCAATTGCAGGGGCTACAGCTGATGAAATGAAGAAAATGGAACAAGTTGCTTTGGATTTAGGAGCGAATACATCTAAATCAGCAAGTGAAGTTTCTGCTGGTATGGGCGAATTGGCTGCAATGGGCTTCACGGTTACTGAAATCATTGGTGCAATGCCTGGGGTAATATCAGCAGCAGAAGCCAGTGGTTCAGATATGGCTCAAACGGCTGAAGTTATGGCTTCCACACTCAACATCTTTGGGCTTGAAGCTGGTAAAGCAAATGATGTAGCTGATATTTTAGCGAAAACTGCAAATATTTCAGCGGCTAGTTTGACAGATATGCAGTATGCGTTGAAATATGCAGGACCACCAGCAGCAGCGTTGGGGATTAGCTTAGAAGAAACAGCAGCTGCAATCGGGATTATGACCAATGCAGGGATGAAAGGTGAGCAAGCAGGTACATCTTTAAGAGGTGCGTTATTAGGGTTATTAGATCCTTCTGTGCAAAACGAAAAAATGATGACCGCAATGGGTGTGGCTGTAACTGATGCAGAGGGTAATTTCGTAGGACTTTCTGAGATGATTGAAAACTTATCGACAGCAATGAAAGGTCAAACGGACACGCAAAAAGCCGCGAATTTATCACAACTTGTCGGCAAAGAAGCAGTTTCAGGAATGTTATCGCTCATGAAAGCTGGGCCGTCAACAATTGATAGTATGACGAAATCACTTGAAGATAGTGGTGGAGCATCTGAAGAAACTGCCAAGAAAATGCGCGACAATTTAAAAGGTGCTTTGGATGAATTAGGCGGTACGATTGAAACCGCAGCAATTACAATCGGCACAACGTTGAAACCTGTAATTTTAGAAATGGCTAGTTTGGTACAAGGGCTTGTGGATAAATTTCAAAACATGTCACCAGCAGGTCAGAAAATCGCGCTTGTTGTTGCTGCAATTGCGGCAGCGATAGGGCCATTGTTGATTGTATTCGGATTTATGGCAAGTGCTATAGGAAGTATGATTTCGCTCTTCGGTGTTGTTTCAGCAGCTATTGCAACTGCTGGTGGTGCAGCTGCGGTATTTGGTACAGTCTTGGCGGCTTTAACAGGGCCGATTGCCATCATCATTGCGGCTATAGTAGGAATCATTGCTGTATTCGTCCTCGCTTATCAAAAAATTGACTGGTTCAGAGAAGGCGTAAACAACGTATGGAACATCATTAAAGCGTCTACACTAGTCGCCTTTGGATATATCAGAGAGACAATCAATACTATTGTCAGTGGTGTGGTCGCTTTTGTTAAAACGCAACTAGATGATTTTAAAGGATTTTGGGATGAAAACGGTAAATTTATTTTAGCTACTGTAAAAACAGCATTTGGACAGATCCAATCCAACATTCAGTTAGTTATGGGAATCATCAAGGGGATTTTCCAAATTGCGTGGCCATTAATCACTGCGACAGTTCGTTATGCGTGGGAAACAATTAAATTGGTTGTATCCACAGCAATTAGCCTGGTGCTTGGCATTATTCAGACAGTCATGAAGATTTTACAAGGTGACTGGAAAGGTGCTTGGGAAACGATCCTCAAAACAGTTAAAAATATTTGGGATGCTGTTGGTAGATTCTTAGATGGTATTGACTTAGCTGGAACAGGTAGGCAAATTATACAAGGTCTTATCAATGGTCTTGGCTCAATGGCTTCAGCAGTTAAGGAAAAAGTACAAGGAATTGTAAGTGGTATTAAATCAGCTATCACGGGAGCAATGAAAATCAAGTCTCCTTCGCGTGTGACAATGGGTTATGGTGTCAACATCGGTCAAGGGTTGGTAAATGGTATTGAGCAAATGAGTGGTAGAGTGCAAAATTCAGCGCAAAAAATGGCTGAAGTTGCTAATCCTGCTGCTGCTAAAGTGAGTAATACAAATACTCCTGTTGTAACTCCAAACAATCCAGGTAATCGTTCTCTCACAATACAAATCCCGTTAAACGGGCAAGTAATTGCTGAACAAACTTTCGATGTAAATCAGTTGCTATTTGGATCGGCTTCAAAAAGTAACGCGTTTATGAATGGGGTGAGATAGGTGGGTGTGAAGCTATACGATTTAAACATGAACGAGATTGAATTACGTGGTGTTCAGTGGTTAGAGTTCACACCTGGCTCTCCCACCGCGGAAAGACTGACTGATTATGTTTGGGATGGCGATATTGTATTAGGTAAAAGGCGCAAAAGTCGGAACATACAAGCGAGATTCTTTTATAAGTCGCGTGACTTTCTTGATTACAAATTGCTACGTGATGAATTGTTTGCCATATTCGACCCATTAGAAGCCTTTTATATGGTAGATACTCAGATAACTGGTAAAAGGTGGCGCGTGGAAGTTGATAGCTATGAGCCTGAACGGATTAACGGACAAGTTGCAGAAGTGGCAATTGCTTTGTATTCATCTAAACCTTATGCGGAATCAATAGGAACAACAATGGATGAAGAAACATTCAACGCTAACATGCGAGAGTATGGAGTGGGTGCTTTACCTGGTGCAAGTGTGGACGATTATATTCACAGTACAAATACCTTTGCCATCCACAATGCGGGAAGTGTGGACATTGACCCTAGACAATCGGAATTATTAATCACGCTCACATCCATATCAGCCACATCAAGCAATATAACCCTCACGAATAACACTACAGGCGATGTGTGGACATATACAGGAACGTTTGCAGTAGGTAGCATAATCACCATTGACCGAACGAAATCTAAGAAGAATGGTGCAAACATCGTAGGCGATACCAACTTACAACTTATCAATCTAGTCAAGGGTATTAATAATTTTACTGTCACAGGATTAACGGGAGATTTTGAAATCAAGTTTGAATTCAGGTATTTGTACTTATAAAAGGGGGTTAGTAGAAAAATGGCAATGCAAAATGTTTTTAATATCCTTGTAGATTTGAAAGTTGCAAGAAGCATCGACCAACCACTAGTCACGCAAAATGACTCAGTGGTTTTTATTTTGGAAGTGGTTGAAAATGGTGTTCCTTTTGATTTAACGGATACAACAACGGTGTCATTAGCACATACAAGACGTGATGGGACAGTGGTAGTTACAACAGGTACAACAGAAGGCAATAAAGCAACCTTTGTATTGGGTACGAACGAAACAGCAGTTGCAGGTGGAGTTGTGGCGAAAGCGCAGTTTTATGATGCTGATGGGCGTGTATCGACTTTAAGTTTTGGTTATACGGTGGGTACTGACCCAACAGGCAGTGGTTATGTTCCATCTGAAAGCGAAGCGACATTAATCGAAATCGTGCTAAACGATGGGCCATTAATCATTCAATCGGCTGAAGAGGCTGCTGCTTACGCAACTGCACAAGGGGATTATGTGGAAACAAAACGATCATTAATTGAAACATTCACAGGAGAACAAACGAACCTTCAAACTCAATTAAACGACTTGGTTTTACAATCAGGAACGGACATTGCAGAGGTTGTTCAGGCTCGTGGTGGAGAGGTTACTTTAAACGCTCGGCTCGACAAGACTACCCTACAGTTGGCGGAAATGGATGAACAGAAAGCATCGAAAGAAGAACTACAGCAAGTCAGTACATCATACAAAGAATCTTACGATACATTGACTCTCTTACAAAACGCATATCCAACAGGTGATGCGTATAATCATAGCGTTTTAGCAGATGGTTTAATATACACATATACGACAAGTTGGGTATCGACAGGAATACAAGCAAACGGTACGGGTATAGCTGACGGCAGTTTAACTACTATTAAATATGGCGACAAAAGCGTGACAAGAGCCAAGAGAACACCAAATGGTGAAATTGTTTTTGCAGGTACAAACGGAGCAGATATAATTAACTTCAACTTTACGGACAAACAAGTAATTATTCCAAATAACTATGTTGTCATACATCGAAATGGTTATATTTCGATTGCAACAAGAACGGTTGATGTATCTAGTTTTGCAGCTTATATATTGGTTATTGAAACAGCAAATGCAAATGCTTTAACTCCAAAATTATCAGCAAATATATTAGAAACCGATTTAGTGTTAGCCTATGTTGACGTTACAAGCAAGAGAGTCACGATGGTTGGTGAATATAAAATTAACGGTGTAAGTCCATACCAAAAATCAAAATGGGAAGGGAAAACGGCAAATTTTTTAGGTGACAGTATCACGTTCGGTATAGGAACAACTAACACAACCACTGATTCGTACCCGTCTTTATTAAAAAGTTCGTTAGGATTTCAAACCGTTAGAAATTATGGTATAAGTGGTTCAACGGTTGCAGACCATTACAACACCACTGGAGACAACCCAATGGTGAATCGTTTTTCTGAAATGGACAACAACGCTGATTTAGTGGTCGTTTTTGGTGGCACAAATGATTATTCATTTAATGCCTTTGGAGCGTTCGGAACGATGGACGACCGAGTAAATAGCACGTTTTACGGAGCGTTACATTTAACAATGAGTGGATTAATGAGTAAATACCCAAACAAAACAATCGCATGGTTTACGCCATTACATCGTCAATATCGCCAAAATCCAGTGAGGTCATCCGCGACTTTTGCAGACGATGGAACGGGGAATTGGTTAATCACAACATCATCATCCCATAGTTTATCAAACAATGATCCTGTTCGCTTTGATGGTACATCTATGCCAACCAATATAATAAAAGCTAAAAATTACTTTGTAAGTGACGTAACCTCAAACACTTATAAAATAAAGGATTCTAGTGGTAATTATATTTTAAGCGGTGCAGGTTTAGGGGGCGGTTTAATTTCAATACCTGGTGATGATTCAGTGCCTAACCCAACGACAGGGAAAATCCTTAAAGAATATGTTTTGGCAATTAAAGAAGTTGCAGAGTATTACGGGATTCCTGTTTTTGATTTATACGCTCAAAGTGGCATGAACCCAACTATCCAAGAGCAAAGAGCTTTACTTTGGGCAGATGGTATTCATCCTAATACAGCAGGACAATCTTTTATGGCGAAACGTATTTCTGGGTTTTTAAACACATTATATTAAAATTGGGAATTAAATAACCAATTCAACCTATTTTAATTACACCTAGTTACAATTGTGTGATAGATTATTACTGTACAGTAATAAAATAGGAGGTGCTTTATGAATCTTTATTCACTTGACAGAGAAGTTGATTTTCAAGGAAAAAGATATAAAGTCGTAGCTGTTCTTGAGAGTGAAATGCTTCTAGTAGTTGAAAAAGAAATATTCGAAACTAAATCTTTTCCTATGCAAACACTTGTGATTCCGGGAGAGTAATAAAACTTAGGAACAAACTGTTGGGTAGTGAAAAATTAAAAAGTAGTACTAGGGCATCCAATCGGGTGTCCTTTTTGTATGTAAAAAATAAGGCGGTGAATCATGCTACCAATCACGGATATAACAGGTGATACTCAATTACTGACTAACGTTAAACAGATTGTCAGGAGTCGAAAAGTAAACGGGGAAAAAACGATACAGTTTATCACGATACCTGATGAAAGTAACGATCATTCTTTTGCTCATGCAGACAATGAATCGACTACTATTTTCAAGAATGAACCGTACATCATCAAACAAGTAAATGAGAAAAGTGTCGGTGCTACTTCTATCAAGCAAATAGGAGCCGTCCACACGTTTTTTAACACGATGATTAACTGTTATCAATATGATTTGTTTAGTGGTTCTCAAACGTTCTTTGCTGCATTGACAAGAGTGTTCGATAACACACCTTATACATTCGTCATAGTGGACAGCTTCACTTCTAAGGAGTTTGAAAACTTTGGACGTGATAACTGTTTATCTTTGTTTAAAAACGTGCTAGAGCGATACAGTGCGGAATTCAAAGTTGTTGGGACTGTTGTTTATTTAGAAACAGAAATCGGAGTAAAAACAGATTTCCAATTACGTTGGAAAAGCAATATTAAAGCATTGGATAAACAAGTTGATACAGACTCGCTCGCTACAGTTATCAAAGGATTTGGCGGTAAACCAAACGAACAAACAGGAGTATATCCAATACAAGTTGAATATCGTTCACCAAACGAAGCTTTATTCGGAGAGTTACATGCCGATGCTGTTTATGATGAACGACTATCCACAATTGCAGGAATGACTGCTCACCTAGAAAAAACGATAACCGATGAACCTCAACTCTCAATCACTGTGGATATTGCTGAACTAGGTGGAGATGTTAAAAATGAAGGTGATAGAGGGTTTATTATTTATGAGCCGATGAACCTCACGCTTGAAGCACGTATCGTTGAAATCACAGAAACATTTGAATATGTAAATGGTCAATGGGTAGTCATGAAAACAGATGTTACCTTGTCGAATTTGCGTAATAAATTAACGGACATTACTACACGATTCGCTCAAACAAGTAAGCGTGTGGATAGGTTATTTGAGGGGCAAGAACGACTTCCGTATAATGTTTTGCCTGAAGCTATTCGCATAGCTGCTGAAGCAATTAATAATAGTTTGACAGAAATCCAATATCCAGTCGGTCAAGGTATCATTTTACAAGACCCAATAAACCCGTTAATCATGGTTCGTTTAACATCAGCAGGTATCGGTTTATCTGACGATGGGGGCACAACTTATCGAACAGCTATGACAGGTGCTGGGATTGTTACCAACGAATTAGTAGCAGGAGTTATTCGCACCAATAACATTCAAATCGTGGGCGAAGATGATTTGTTTTACTGGAACGGTGAAGCATTATGGGCTCATAACGCTACTGATTTAACTAAGTATGTGAAGTTGAATTCAGATGGTATGTACATCGCAAAAGGTGCTTTAACATTAGAACGTCCTGATGGTTTCAAACTAATCACTGATGGACAAGCAAACTTTGATTTAAACATTCAAAGTGGAACACCTCAATATATATCAGATGCTACTTATGGCGATGGCGTTTATGTTGTTACTACTGATGGTCCATATACAAGAACGGCATCCACATCATTCCAACGCTTTGATTATTATCGTTTCAGACAAACATCAAGATACGTCAACTTCGCCTTTTACGCTCGCGGTGGTGGGGATGGGGCTTATGCGTATGTGCGGATTGTTAAAGCAGATGGCACAACTTTGCAAACACAAATGACCAACTCAACTGCTGACACGATTGTGGGCATTACCGTTGATTTAGGTGTACCAGATGGTTCAACGCAATTATGGTACGCGGAAATTAAAACAACATCTGCTGCAAATCCTGCAAGGGTAAGATTAGCAACTAAATATATGACGGGGTGATGGATTGGAAGAAAAAGTTACTATATGGGTGGCTATTGATGACCGTGGGTATATCACAACGGGGTCCACAACTAATCCTGAATGGATTGAAGGCGACAACATCCCAAACTACACGCTGACATTTGAATTAACCTGGGATGAAATAGATAATTTATGGATGTTTTATGTGGTTGATGGAGTGTTGACGCGTAGGACTGATTTATAAATAAAATCAAAGCATGACTCATTGGGTTATGCTTTTTTGTATGCTCGAAAGGAGTGAAGTGATGCTGAAGAACTTAGACGAAAATGATGTACTTGCAAAAATGTTTCTCCTATTTATGGCATTGTTCCACACGGTCACTGGACTGTACATAGTCCTAACAGACAACGTTAAATATGAATCACCTACTTACCTCACCATGTCGTCATTAATCTCCTTAAACTATTGGGGGATTATTTTTGTTATCGTGGGCGGATTTTATTTCTTTGCAGCCTTTCATGAAGGTAAAATTAAACATCAATTAATGGTGGTAGCAGGAATATTAGGTGGAATCATATTCGGCTTATACGCAATGGCATCCGTTGAAGTAACTACAAACGTCATGGTCGCTGCTAGGTACGCGATTGTGGGAATTTTTAACGCGATCATTTCGGTGATTGGGGGTTATTCGCTTTGGCGGTTGAGAAAATGAAAGACTTATCCGCATTTATTACGCATCGTGAATTAGTCGCTACTCAAAAGGACTTACATGAAGATTTGTCAAAGGAGATTGACATCGTGAACGGTAAAGTTGACAACTTACGAGATATTGTTTTACCTCTTGTGGAAGGTATCAAACAGATTGCGGAAAATACAAAGCAGACAGCCATCTCAATGGATGAATTCGTGAAAGAGCAGCGACTAACAAATGGTTTAACTGGCGACAGAATTAATAATCAGCAAATCGAAATAGTGGGATTACAACATAAGACAGACGGAATCACAGAAAAAAAGAAGTCGAGCGCGGTTATTATCGTGGCAGTTATCACAGGTGTGCCGACAATCATTGTAGGATTATTCCAATTAGCACCATTGGTTTTTAAATAAGAGGAGGAAATTAAATGACAGCAGACAAATTGAAACAGTACGTAGCTATGATCGGTGGAGTTTTGGGAGCGTTATTATTATTCATTCGTGCAGTTGGTCATGAAATATCATGGTTTAACGAAATGACAATTGAGGCGCTCCTCGTATTGCTATCAGCTTTAATTCCGTTGGTGGCTATTTTTTATGGGATATATAAGAATCAATATTTGTTAACTAAACAAGCACGTTATCAAGAAGAGCTATTGAAAAATAAGGGGTTGAAATAGATGGTATTAAAAGTCGGAAATGATATGGGCCATGGTATAAACACATTCCCGCCTTCAAAGGGTGTCTTTAAAAACGGAATAGGTTACGCTGAACACACGTTCAATGCAAAGGTAGGCATTAAGATTCGTGAACACTTACAACGTCATGGCGTTCATTCTATGGAAGCACAAGCACCGAACAAGCCTGATGTGTCATTGAACAAACGGACAGCTTACTACAATGCACATCGTGTAAATCTTGTATGGTCCACACATGCCAATTATAATAGCAAGCCTGATGTGAAAGGAATGGGAATTTTCTACTGGAAAGGTAATGCACAAGGTAAAGAAATCGCTGAATACTACATCAAGTTATGTAGAGAGGCTGGTCTTCCAATTTGGGGAAATGGTGTATTTGAATCAACAAATGTACCAAAGGATCATTGGACGAATTTCGCTATTACTCGTGATACCACTTCCACAGCGTTATTAGCTGAAAATGGATTCTTTAGTAATGATGAAGATTTCAATCGCATATTTAACACACCTTCTTACATTGATTTAGTTGGTGAAATTAGTGCTAAATCTATTCTGTACGGATTGAATGTCAAATGGATCCCTGTTGTGGTCGTGCAGCCTATTGCAAAGCCTGATGTGAAACCTGTAAGCAATATAAAAGAAGAGGTGAAAGTAGTGGAAGAACTCAAACTAACACCAGCCGAACAAAAAGTAGTCAATGAAGCTGTACGATTAAGATTAATTGATGGCAAAGAGCCTTTTGGCGAAGTGAGTCGTATATATTTATATGCGGTGTTGATTGGATTAGCTAAGCGCTTGGAAAAATTAGAGAATGAAAGAAAAGTGTGATATAATTAAATTATTGTAAAAAACCTATGAGAAAACCGTCCTTAATTGGGCGGTTTTTTTATTTTCCTTTTTTTGTTTACAGCTTGTACACATTTTCGGATTTGGGTATCAAGACAAGCATCCTACTCATATGCTAATTAAAATACCATCTCACCTCACAAGTGGGAATACAAAACAACTAGTTATATCAAGGTTTCCACCTCATTTATTAATGCTCACCTGAAAGGAGTATATATAAGAGATATATAACCCGTGACGATTTCAATCATGTTTGGTGGAGTCTTAAAAATCAGAATTTCAAATAACAAATTTTCTGTAAAAATAAATAAAAATGAAAGGATGAAACCATGAAAGAGATCCGATGGGAAATGCCAACTTTTAAAAAAGAAATCATCAAGGAGGTAATACCCAATTCCACCATTGAAATGAAATTAAATAATCAGATGGTATTATGCGAAGACTCGAAACAATTTATTGATTATCTTTCGGAATCAATCGTTATAAAAAACAGTAAAGCAATAATGAAAAGAAATATGTATTTGCAAACGTTATCTGTTGTTTATAAATTAGGGGCGATTTATATTGTCGTGAAATTTTTCCCAGAAATACTTTCTTTATTTATCAACTTGAGAGGATGAAAATATGATTTTCGAAATTTTAACAACTGGAGTTATGGGTGGAATTGCTTTCAAAGCGTTTGTAAAAAAGAATGGACTATCCAACAATGATTCGGGAAAGATTCAACGGATATTTTCATTAAGTGGACTAAATGTGAAAGACGGAAAAGATACGCTTACGACTCAGTTAATAAAAAAGAAAGAATTCTCATGGGGATGGGAATACAAGTATAAGATCCCACTAGGTCGAAGTTTTAAGGATTATCTTAATAAACAAGAAACTCTTGAAGATGGTTTGAACAACCGAAGAAAGAAAATAACCATTGATGATTTAAAAGGTCTGCAACTTGATGAAAACATTATTGATAACGTAAAAACCATGTGGAACAACAAGTTGACAGAAAGCAAAGAGTTAGAAATGTCATTCGATGGGTTATTAATATTACGAGTCTACAATGAACCACTACCCAAGCAAGTTGATTTTAAAGTATCTGAAGGTTGGAAATTTCATGTCGGCCAAGTACGCGAAAATAATGAAATCGTTACACATGATTTTGAGAAAATCCCACATTTAGTTATTGGTGGCACATCCAGATATGGAAAAAGTAATTTGATTAATTCAATTATAACTAGTTTGCTATTGCAAAAATCGAATGACGTAAAATTTCACCTGGTCGATTTAAAAGGCGGTATCGAGTTAGGCGACTATGAGAACCTTAAACAGACAGTCTCTATTGCCTACGAACCTGAGCAAGCACTAGAAACATTAAAAAATGCTTGTGATGCTATGAGGGAGATGCAAATAACCTTAAAACGCATGGGGAAAAAGAAGGTTCAAGATGCAGGGATTAAAACAAGACATTTCGTGATTGTTGATGAAGTTGGAGAATTGAATCCAAAAGAAGGCGTGGGGAAAGAAGATAAAGAAATAAAGCTTCAATGTCAGATATACATGAGTCAAATTTCAAGGCTCGGTGCTGGATTAGGTTTTCGTTTAATATTGGCTACTCAATATCCTGTGGGAGATACCATTCCAAGACAATGTAAAGCAAACGCTGATGGAAAACTTTCATTTCGTGTTCAATCAGAGGTGGCTTCAAGGGTGGCTCTTGATGATGGTGGTGCTGAAAAACTCCCCGACATTGTAGGGAGAGCCATTTATCAAACAGGCTACGGACGAAGAACTTTGCAAACTCCTTTGATTACATCTAACGATATTGATAATGCTATCCGTCCACACATCGTGAAGAAGGAGGTAAAGCCAATTGAAAAAGAAATCATTAACTCCACGAGACGAAATGATATTGCTAGTTTTGAAGAAGTTTGATTTTATGACACGCGATCAAATTAGGCAATATTGCAGATTGGGTGCAGTCAGAAATACAAATCGTGTACTCCTTGGCCTTTCTGACTACCTCCAAAGCATAAGAGAAGGTCATCAAACCATTTATTATTTAAGTCGTGAAGGTAAAGCTTATGTGGAATGTGAGAAGATACGGAAAAAGGGCGGTCACGTCACTCACACGATTATGCGTAATGATTTTTGGATTTACAGTGGGTATCCGTATGAATGGAAGAATGAAATCAAAGTAAGTGATGGCAAGACCACGATAATTGTGGATGCCATGTATAAAAAGAACGATCAACATTATTTCTTAGAAGTCGATAACATACAACCCATGAGGGAAAACAAGGTTAAAATCGCTAAATATGTAGAGTTGTATAATAACGGCGCAATCGCAAACAGTTTAGGTCATTTCCCTTCTGTCATATTTTTAACCACAACAGAATTAAGACGTAAGCAATTACAAGAAGCATTAAAAACGTTACCTGGCGCAAAGGTTTACACGATTACCGACATTAAATAAGAGGAGGATTCACATTGTTTGGAAGAAAAAATAAAATCGAGGTTATCGAAACTGATTCTGCGGGAGAAAAAATCTATGCGACTAAACGGACGGTGATTGCTGCTACATTAATTCCTTTGGCCGTTGCTGCAACCCCAATGATTATCAATCACTTTTCAAAAGAAACCTACACAGCTACAACCATTCCAGTATCATCCCCTTCTATAGTTGCCACAATTCCACCACCTGTACAAATACCTTCAATGCCAGTTTCACAAACCATCGAACAAATGTCTCCAGTAATCGCACAAAATACAGGAGTAGTTGCTGATACCTCATTGACAATGCTTGCTAACGTTTTAGATCCGTTAGTCAATTTAATGGTTGCCATTAGTTTTCCGATAGCAAGCGTAATCATGATTGGTGGTTGTTTCTTCTTCATGCTAGGCAATTCGGAAAAGGCGTGGTCCACAATATTTAACGCAAGTTTAGGCTACATCGTTATACGTCTGAGTCCTATGTTCTTGGACATCTTGAGAAACGTTGGGGATTCGGTGGCTTAATACAAATATTTATTTATTGTTGTAGTAATAAATGGAGTAATGTGTTAGTATAATAATATTACTACAACAATAAAGGAGTGAAGGTATGGAAAAGATGGAAAGTAGATTGGGTTTGATTGGTAGAAAATTAAAAATCGACGGAGACATTCATACGATTTACGCCATTTCTCATCCTGGTGTATTTGCTTTTAGTGGCGAGGAAAAAATTGTTGATGAATATGGCGACGTAGTTTCTCCTGTTTATGTAACTGCTGAACAAGTCGAAGAAAATCTTGTTGATGAAAATTTAATCACGAAAGATGAAATTATAGAATCGATGGATAGAATAACTGATGCAATTGAATTAATTAAAAACATCGAAGGTGAAGGTATGACACAAGTTAGGGTTGCTTTAACCGATGAAAGAATTAAATTAAGAAGAGAATTAATAATGCGTGGTGAATTCGGATGAATACAACAAAAACATCAATCAGTGTTTCCATTGATTTAGAGGATGATTATGAACGTGAACTATTTGAATATCTAATGAGCAAAGGTGCAAGAAAAAAGAGTGGGTACATTAAACGGTTGATTCATGCGGACATGTTGGCGAATAAGAAAAGGGAGGAATCATGATGGATATAGAGTTAAATAAAATAGTTAACCTTATGACTACCGTTCAAATGGCGGCTCTTGAAGGAGATGCAAACGTCACTGATTCTGATAAGTACATTTCAACTGTTAATGAACGTATTGGGGAAATTGAAAAGAATATCGCTTTATTGAAACGAGAATTGACTAACCAAGGGTTGAATGATTGGTAAATACAAAACAAAACCTTCCTGTTGGGAGGTTTTTTATTTTGTCTAAAAAGGTTATAATAATTCACATTGTTTCACTTATACTTCACAGGAGGTTTTAGCAAATGGATATAGATTTATTCGTAAAACATTTAAATGATTCAAAACAAAGCGTAATTAAAGGTCTAAAGCAGTTTAACTCTAATATGAGTGATGCAAGTATGAAGCGATTAATTAAGAATAGTGGGTACTTTTATAACTCAAATGAGAGAACATGGGATAAGACAGTTCACACGAATTTACCCATTTTTGAGCAAAAAAGTGAAACGATTTCTCACGAGTTCACATTGCAGGAAATTGAAGCGTTAAAAAGTTTAATAAGACATAGCGATCCAATCGCAACAGGTTTGATTGGCCGTATTGAAATGTTACCAAAAGATGATAAAGTTCGGAAAACGATTGTAATTTCACAAAGTGTTGGCGATAAATTAGATGAGTTTTGCAAGGTTAAACGAGTTCAGAAATCGAGTGTGCTGGAGTTGGCTATTGAGGATATTATTAAGAGGTATGAGTAGTTTTGTCGATTTATGTTGTCATATTATAGATTAATAGATAGAATAAGAGTAATTAAACAAATCGGAACAAATAAAAAAGCCATCCTTTGGCGAGGATGACCTTGATTAACAGTGTGCGACCACTGGTTAATTGATATACCCTTATTATACATGCTTGTTTTTGTATTTCAACTAGCAAATAATGTTTTTAGGCGTTTATCTTTTTAACTTAGTGAAGTTAATTAGGTAAACGCTTTTTGTTTTGTCCAAAAGGAGAACTACTCATGTTATCAGGACGAATCGAAAACTACGCAGCATATAGCCAATTTAAAACGCTCAAGGAGTTTAATAATACAATTGAGATGTTTCTACTGGACCACAAGAAAGACTTCTCTAAAGGTGAGCTGGTGGCATTTAAACGACTTACTAAATATTGTGTTAAATATTATGGAGTTGCTAATGCGAAGATCGGCACAATGTTAAAAATGATTAATTCTAAACTGAATGGATTCGGCGTGAGTCGCTCCACATTCATGCGTATGCTTTCTAAAGCAAAAGATTTAGGAATATTGAGCATAAAGAACACCATCAAGACTAAGGGCGGCAAGGGTCATAATGTATATATTTTTAATCCAATTGATACATTGAATGTGGAAAAATTGACACATTGCCAAAACGTTGAAACGCCAACGGAGAGTAAGGAAGAAAAGCCACAAATTAAAGCAGAAGCTATTAATCTTTTAGAAACTAATAACATTAAAACATTAAGTAAACGTATAGAAACGCCTTTACATAAAAAATTAGATTACACATTTGTTAATGATCGAGTGCCTAAAGAATTTTCTAAATTGGTGAGTTATTTCTTTAATGATTCAAAGCTTATCGAAGAATACTGGAAAATGGTAAACATCGACACGTTCCGAATTAGGAATGTGTTATTAGACGATGACACTATTTTGTCTACAGCTATTCATTCATTCAAACAAATGATTGGAAAACTCAAAGGAGGTAAAGTTAATAATCCAATCGCATACTTTAAAGGTGTTCTCCACAAACAAATTACTGCCGCATATATGATGAACTGAATAGCAAAAACATATGAAAAATAATTAGCTGGTACCAACACTGTCAAACATTACCAAGAAAAACACTACGAAATACCCTAGATAATACATATATACTAATCCATTTGTCGGACGATGTCGAAACGTAAATTAACTTAGGATATTATGGACTATATCTAAAAAATACAAACGTATGTACGATATACCTAGGAAACAATTCAGAATACAAGGAGGATAACCACGTGGGCGAGTTAGAAACGTTTGAATTACTTTTATCCTTTGTGCAAGCAAAAAAAAACAGCAGTTACGTTCAACTGCCGAGATCAATCCAGTTACTCCTTATTAGTAAATTCAAGAGCGAACCTCAAATTTTTCAAGAAAACTTCCCTTTTTTCAAGGTCGAGTGAAGTCGTTTCGGCAATAAGTAACTCCAAGAAAGCTAATTCAGAACTACTTAATTTCGCTTTAGCTTCACGAATATGTTCATCAATAGAATCTTGGTCGACTGAATCCTGAGGCGGTAGTAGGTCGACCAATTTTACTTCCAGCACATCTGCAATTGCTTGAAGCTTGGAAATCGGGGCTTCCACCCTCCCCTTTTCATATGTTGATATTGCAGCCTTCTTCATACCTACACGATCAGCCAGGTCTTGTTGCGTCCACTTCTTCTTATTCCGATATTCCTTAATTTTATTCCCTATAAATTCGTTCTTGTTGGTGATTGTCATTAGTTTATTCCTCCCCTGAATGATTGTAGCATGTTTTAGTATATGACTAAAATCTAAAGTTTATACATTGAGAATCAACTTTGTGCTTGCTAATCTATTTTAAATATGTTTTAATAGGATTAAGAGATAGAGAGGTGGTGACAAAATGTATTCAAACTTAGCTAAATTAAGAAAAGAACGAGGGTACACACAACAGCAAATGGCCGATATTATCGGTTGTAAAAACACGAGTACCTACAATCGTAAAGAACGTGGACATGTTCAATTCAAGATTAACGAAATGGAAGCTATCACAGATTTGTTGAAGTTGCCTATGCACGACATTTTTTTAAAGTATAAGTCTATTAAAAATTGATTATAAGAATAGGAGTTGATTCTAAATATGAAATCACTAACAAGAAAACCCATGTCCACAGAAGAACAAGCCCTATGGTCAAACGTAAAAGGATTAGTTTTCTCAGATAAAGGAGCAGTCGTGGTGATGTTTGTGGCGATGTTTGTAGCGTTTTTGGTGGAGTTGGTTTAGTGGCAGTTGACACAAAAAGCGAGGTATGAAAATGAAAAGATATGAAGTTAGCTATTATGCGGAAAATATTGAGTATAAAAATGAACAGACTAGTAGTTGGTTTATATTTATAAAATTAAGACTAACTAAAAGATGGGTATCATACAGAGTTAAACGTTACTAAACAGTTCGTTCAGATGACACATAAGGCGAATCAGAAGAGGAGAATGAATGTGGAGAAGTTAAGTGGAACTTTAATATACGAGTTTAAATATGACTCAGAAGAAGAACGTGAACGTCATGTGAAAAACATGGAAGATATGGGTTTTGAATGTACAGGGCAAGTTAAAAAATCAGATGATTCGTTGTTCAATGCAAACCGTAAACATTATTGGTATGCAAAATTCTACAAAGAAGGCATTAGTGAATAGTCCACGGTACGTCCAAAAAGGAGGGAAACAAATGCTAAACACAGGTGATTGGGTAGAGTTTCATTTGAATGGCAAAACACATAAAGGGTTTGTAATCACACCTAACATCTTTGCAACAACCATTGAAACATTAGGAAAGGATTATCAAATCGGACAACCATATAAAAAGATGGCGTACCATGTACCGAATTATCAAATTACGTTGTTGTCAGATGATATTCTTCCACAGGACAGAACAATGCTCATCGACATGGCACTAGCAAGTCATAATCAAGGGTTGTTTGAGAGTTTGGTTGGTTCGGTGGGAGTTATTAATTAGGGGGAATGAGAGATGAAAATTACTTACATTCATTTATTAGTACTTATTGGAGCGATTGTGGAGGATGAAGAAATAACAACTATTGATAGGTTACTTGAACACCTTGAGGACAACAGCAATGAACATTTTGAAATCATCGAACATGAGGAGGAATAAACATGCCAGGTCACCTTTGGTCAATTACAGAACTATTCACAGACAATCACAAAGATTATCTGATCGTCACTAAATCAAACAACGAGGATGCGGCTAGAGAGACGTTTAGAAGGTCGTTAGGTAGCAGCTTGAACATTTATAAGGTGAAATATATGGGGTTCGTGAGCGCGATTGAATCATGAGAAAGCAATGTGAATATGCCGTTTATCGCGGAGAGGAATTCATAACACTCGGTACGGCCATCGAATGTGCCGCATTCATGGGATGGAAAAAAGCTAAAAACACTCAATTCTTTGCGTCACCTACTTATCGTAATCGCATAAAAGATGATGGGAACGGATTGGTCGTAATTAAATTGGAGGATGACGATGAAGAAAACTAACAAGAACACGCGAGCAGATAGTAAAAGTTTCCGTTATGTATCGAAATCCATCCACAGAACACGTGATTTAAGAGGGATTGGATTTAACTTGATTGAGGAGTTGAAGAAGGAATTGATTGTGCAGAGAGGGGTGAAAGAACGTGGAATACAAAGTTGATATGTTCGGTATGTCGATTGATTACGGAGAAACGTACTACGTCACGCCAAACGAAGAGGTTGTTCACTGTCTTAACCTCGATGAATACATGTTGACTGTTGTGAAGGCGCAAGAATTCAAGGCAGAAAAATAACCCACTCGGCAAAAGTGGGCATCAGTGTAAAACGTTTAATTAAAACCATTATACACCACTATGAGGAGGAACATACATGAGACTCTACGATTTAACGCAGGACCAAATAAAGCTACTCCAAATGATTGAAGATGGAATCGACGTTGGTGACACATTAGAAGCAAATCAAGAAGCAACGGAAATCAAAGTTGAAGGATATGCGAAAATCATTCGGATATTAGAAGGTCATGCTGAAACACATGCTGCTGAAATTAAACGACTGCAAACGAATAAACAGACTTACGAAAATGCAGCTAAACGATTGAAACAGAATATATTCGATAGCATGATCGCTACGGATAAACGAAAAATTGAGGGTCGATTGTTTAAGTTTTCGATTGCTAAGAATCCTCCAAGTGTTCAAGTACTGGATGAAAAGATGATTCCAAAAGCATTTTTCACGATACCACAACCGGTACTAGATAAAGCCGCGATTAAAGAAGAGTTGAAACTTGGCCATGAAATACCAGGTGCGGAACTTACACAAGGCGAGTCTCTTAGAATTAAGTAGTCATTTATCAACATAATCTATTAATAATCAACTTATGTCTTGCAAAATGATTATTAATAGATTATAATAATATTAAGAGATTAAAAGAGAGGTGAAAAACATGACTGAAGAAGAAAAAATTAAGTTGGCCAGAAATGAATATCAAAAAAAATGGCAGAAAAACAATAGGGAAAAGGTCAACGAATACAACCGTAAATGGCGTAATGAAAATAAAGACAAAGTGAAAGAAATTCAAGATCGCCATTTCCTTAAAAAATATGAAGAGTCGAAGGGGTGAGATAAATGATTGAAATTGTAAATGCTTCCGATATAAAAACCGAACAAGCCACCATCTTATTATACGCTCCTCCTGGAATGGGGAAAACGTCAACAATTAAGTATTTACCCGGCAAAACTTTAGTTCTTGATGTAGATCGTACTTCTCGGGTTTTGAAGGGTATGCCGAATATCGACATTTGTTATGTGGACAATACAGAAACTTGGGATTTTTGGGGTAAGTTGATTGTGGATTTAGAAAAGAATTACAAAGGCGTTTATGACAACATCGTGGTTGATAACATTTCAGAATTAGAACGTTGTTTCTTATCAGATTTAGGAAGTAAAGGAAAAAACAAAGGTGTTCCGTCTCAAGGAGATTATCAATATATGCAGTTCCGCATCGTGAACAGTTTGCGATACATGAAAAACCTTGGTTCTAATCTAATTTGGACAGCTTGGGAAAGTACGGATCTTTATACGGATAGCAACGGACAACAATACAATCGCAGTTATCCGCAAATTAATCAAAAAATCATGAATAACGTTCTTGGTTTGTGTGATGTGGTTGGACGCTTGATGGTAAACGCAGAAGGCGAACGTGGTTATGTGTTAAGTGCATCAAATAGCACGTATGCGAAGAATCAATTAGATGACCGTAAAGGTTGCCTACAAAGCGAGTTAATCAATGTTCCAACTACATGAATATCAAAACACATTAGTCACTCGCACTAGACAAGCCTATCTCGAAGGATTGAAAGCACCATGCGTAGTTGCACCATGCGGAGCCGGGAAATCAGTCATTATATCGGAGATTGCTAGATTAACAACTAACAAAGGAAATCGCGTATTATTCCTTGTCCACAGAAGAGAGTTAGTAGATCAAATTAAAAATACGTTCACTCTCAATCGTGTGGACATGGAACTTGTAGAATTCGGAATGGTTCAAACCGTTGTCAGACGGTTAGAAAAAACAAATAAACCTAGTTTGATTATAACAGATGAATCACATCATGGACTAGCTACATCGTATCGAAAAATTTATGAACACTTTGAAGATGTGCCGCGTTTAGGATTTACGGCTACACCTATTCGATTGAATGGGAGTGGATTAGGTGACATTAACGACATTTTGATTGAAGAAGTGGATGCAGAATGGTTAATTGAAAATGGTTTTTTGTCACCATATAAATACTATGCTCCTAAGTTAATCGAATCGGATTTGCTGAAAGTGAACAACCTAAGCGAATTTTCAAGCGGATCCATTGACAACGCTATGAAGAAGACGATTTACGGTGATGTGGTTCGACATTATCAAGAATTAGCACCAGGACAACAGGCCATTTGTTATTGTCACAGTATCAATGCCAGCATCTTCGCAAAAAATGAATTTTTAAGTCAAGGCATTATTGCGGAACATCTGGATGCCAAAACACCAAAACTTGAACGTGATGAAGTGATTCGGAAGTTCAGAAACAAAGAAATACAGGTGCTATGCAATGTTGATTTAATTTCTGAAGGTTTCGACATACCGGACTGTTCAACAGTTATTATGCTCAGACCTACAAAGTCGCTCTCACTCTTTATTCAACAAAGCATGAGAGGGATGAGATTCAAAGAAGGTAAGACAAGCATCATCATAGATCATGTGGATAACGTGAGAAGGTTCGGTTTGCCGGACATGAAAAGAAAGTGGAGTTTAGAAGCAAAGAAAAAAACGTCCAGTGCTGCTGAAATTAGTATCAAATGTTGTGCTAACTGTTTTGCTGCTTATCCAAGCGAATCAGAAGAGTGTCCCGAATGTGGATTTAAACCGGAAGTGAAAGTAATGGCAGATTACGAGGTTGATAAAACAGCCACACTCGAAGAAGTCACGAAAGAAGATTTTAAGCTTGATTTTAGAGAACCTGCAGATTGTAAGAACATGAGTGAATTGCATGAACTTGCAGCAAATCGAGGTTATAAAAGAGGTTGGGCGTTCCATCAAGGCAAATTATTAGGGTTAATCGGTTCGACAAAATAAAAAACTAAAAACAGAATGGGGTAATTAAAAATGACAGGATTTAACTTAGACTTTAACAACGTATTTGAAGGAACTGGAAAAGTGGCAGACGGAGACTATCAAATATTCGTAAACAAATGTGAAGAAGGCGCAACTCCAAGTGGTGCTGAGTACATTGAATTTGATTTAATTATCCGTAATGACTTTGAGCAAGCATATAAAAACAGTCACCTCTTCCACAAAGTGTGGAAAGAAAAAGCAACAGGAAAATACAACATGAAAACATTTAATACAATCGGCAAAGCGTGCCAGTTACAAAACGGCAAAAGCTACAAAAATCTTAAAGAATTACTAGACGATTATGTGAGAAAAACAGCAGTCGTAAACGTGAAAAACGAAGAATCTGAATACAACGGTAAAACATACAACAATACAAACGTGAAATATTGGAATCAAACGAAGTTAACCGGATTGAATCATCAAGCTAAACCAAAAGACGGTAACGAAAATAAGACGTTTGACCAATTATCGAACGGTGGAACTATTGAAGTTACAGAAGAAATGTTGCCATTTTAAACACTAGAGAGAGGTGAAAACCTCTCTTTTTTTAATAAATTAGGAGGTCATGAGAATGTATGAGCAAATACCGGAAGAGTTAAAAGAATTACAACAGTGGTGTTGTTTTAAATTACAACAACGCGGCGAGAAGATGACAAAAATACCAATGGATGCACATACAGGTGGTCTTGGTAAGTCTAATGATGAAACAACCTGGGCTGATTTTGACACCGCACTTGCTGCTATCGAAAAATATAATTTTGATGGTTTGGGTCTGTATTTCAAAGATCCTTATTTTGGGATTGACATAGATGGCGTAAAAAATGAAATTGATCGCTTTAAAAACGATGACCACGACAATAACATTGTTTCTGAGTTTATCGACATGATGTGCAGCTATGCGGAAATTTCACCAAGTGGTAATGGCATTCACATCATCGTGAAGGGTGAACTACCTAAGACAGGCAGACGTAAGGGCAATGTGGAAATGTACGACACGGGCAGGTTCTTTACCGTCACATCTAATCATATCGGTGGGTACACGCATATTGCTGATGATGCGGATTACGGAAAAATCAACTACTTGCACAATAAATACATTGCTAAAAAAGAAGTGTCTCAACGTAAATCAGAACCGTCTACTTCCACATTGTCGCTACCAATAGATGACATTATCAGAATCGCGACGAATAGCAAGAATGGAATGAGATTCAAAATGTTTCTTGATGGAGGGTGGGAACAATTCTATCCGTCACAGTCAGAAGCAGACATGGCATTCGCAAACGATCTAGCCTTTTGGTCGAATCGCGATTTTTCAAAAATGGATAGCATTTTCAGAAGTTCGTCACTTTTTAGAGAGAAATGGGATAGACCACAGAATAACTCAACATATGGAGTAGAAACGTTAAACGTGGCCATAAATGATTGTATGAACGCGTTTGTACCAAAAGAAAAAGAAGAAGATTTCAACCTTTATTTATTAGAGGATAGCGTTGAAACCATTACCAAGAAATACTATTCATATGACGATACCGGGAACGCTCAACGTTTTGAACATCTTTTCGGTGATGCGGTTCGTTACAGCTATATTCGGAAAGGTTGGTACTGTTATAACGGAAAAATTTGGGGAATCGACCAAGAAGGAATGGTTAAAACGCTTGCTGATAAAGTCATTGGACAAATGAAAGAAGAAACGGTATATGTTCCACCTGGTGCAGATGAAGAAGAAATGGTTAAGGCATTTAATAAACATGTAAAAGCGACTCGCAGCAGTAGAGGGAAAGTGAGTATGCTGAAAGAAACAGAACATTTACTTGCCATTAAGCCGGAAGAGTTCGATACAGATAAAGATATGTTTAATGTTCAAAATGGCTATTTGGATTTAAAGACAGGTGTTTTGCATGAACATGATAGAAACAAGTTCTTTACCAAAATATCGAACGTCGAATATACAGATAAAGCAGATTGCCCTTTGTGGATGGAATTTTTAAACACGATTTTTGACAATGACAAATCCTTAATTAATTACATTCATCGAGCAATTGGATATTCACTCTCAGGATCCACAGAAGAGCAAATTATGTTCATCCTTCACGGAAACGGACGTAACGGTAAATCGGTATTTTTAGACATTATCACGGAAATATTCGGCAACTATTCAACCAACATTCAACCTCAGACAATCATGGTTAAACAACAAACAGGCGGCGCAAATTCAGATATTGCGAGATTAAACGGAGCAAGGTTTGTCACTACCACAGAACCGAATGAGGGAGTGAGACTTGATGAGGGATTAGTCAAGCAGTTAACCGGTGGCGACAAAGTAACGGCACGTTTCTTATATGGTGATGAGTTTGATTTTAACCCGGAATTTAAACTGTGGATGGCTACTAATCATAAACCGATTATTCGTGGCACGGATGACGGCATTTGGAGACGAATGGCTATTATTCCATTTACAGTACAGATCCCATTAGATAAAGTGGACAAGCGACTTACACAAAAGTTAAAACGTGAAATGAAAGCCATCCTCAATTGGATGTCTGAGGGTTATCTGTTGTGGCGTGAAAGTGGTTTGCAAGAGCCTGAGTGTATCAAATTACAACGTGCCGAATATCGAACAGAAATGGACTCTATTGAAACATTTATCGAAGAGTGCTGCACGTTAAACGATAAAACGAAAGTCAAATCAAAAGCGTTCTACCAGGCTTATCGAGAGTGGGCGAAAGACAACGGACAATACATGATGAGCAGTACAAAGTTTGGTAGAGAAATGAGTAACAAGTTTACTAAATTGAGAAGTAATGGAATTTATTACGCTGGATTAATGCTAAATGATGATTTTAACAACGAAGGTTTTCGGATGCATTACTAAAATGGAACAGTTGTGGAAGGGTTATGGAATGGTTTGTTTTCAACCCTTCCACTTGAAAACCCTTATGTACCAATGCTTTGCCTATTACTTTTATTCTTTTGGAAGGGTTGGAAGGGTATGATTAAAGAAATAGGTTAAGAGAAAATAAATATTAAATATTGTGAGAGACTTTGACGAAAGCAACCAATCGTTCCATATTTGTTTTTTAAAATGAATAAAAACGGATAGAAGCGTTGGCATTACTAGGTTTTAGAAGTGGAACAGTTTATTTCAAACCGTTCCATATTAAAAATTGGAGGTAAAAACATGAAAAACTTAAATATTGAACAATGGAAAGAAATTGCTGATTTAACGAAGAAAATTAATCAAGATACAAACCGGTTAACGATTTTGGCTAATAAGGGAATGGGTTCAAAGCGAGTAAGTCCGTTAAGACGATCATCAAGACATTTGAATAAATTTAGAAGTGATGCGGAAAACCTAATGTTCGAGAAGGGGATTATAGATAAGAATATATTTTACGGAAATCAGGGTGCAGAAGAATGAAAGAAATTGACGTACAAAATTCAATCCGTTTAGCACTTAATCCATATGCAATAGTTTTCCGGGCGAATGTTGGTTTCTTTAAAACAGAAGATGGTCGGACAGTATCAACTGGATTACCAAAAGGTTTTTCCGATCTGTTTGGTTATCGTAAGTCAGACGGCCGGATATTCTTCATTGAAGTAAAAAACGAAAAAGGCAAGCTGCGAAAAGAACAGGAACACTTTTTGAAAACAATGAGTGAAAATGGAGCAATTGCAGGTGTTTGCAGGAGTGCTACAGAAGCTATTAAATTAATTGACGAATCTACCAAATAATTCTATTAATTGATTGACTTTGATTCACCTGCTGATTTATAATAGATTTACAGGAGGTTAGTACAATGACAATCAACAAACAGAACGGCAGAGTTTACGTCAAACTACCCAAAACGATCATCGACAAAGTAGACAAAGAAGCTGAAAAAGCCTTCACCAGTCGCAGCAGTCGGTTGGCTAAGATTATTGTTGAATATTATGGTGTAAGCGAGGAGGAGAAGGGATGATTACTCACGTTGATGGTACTAGATTCAATGGTAATCTCGCAAAGGGTCAAATTTGGGTGAAGGGTAATCGTGAAAAAACAATTGTGTATTTCAATGGTCATACCATGAAGTATCAAACTAAAAAGGATATAAAAAACGGAACTGTAACCACTGTTAAAAGAAGTTCATTCCGTGATTGGGTGACTACTGGTGCGATGTTGAAGGATAAACCCTCATGACCCAACAATACGGCAGAAACTACTCAAACAAACTAACCATTCAACGAGTAAACGAATATGAATTGGATTTCGCTATTGAGGAATTGGAGAAACGTGGTTATGAATTAATGGATCGTGGTGTGGACGAAAAGGATATAAAACAATTTGGATTCAATCGAGATACACGTGGGCCGAAGATGAGTTTTTCGGGTAGTGATGTTCACAAAAGATGTTGGGCGAGGTTGCAGAAGGTTGAGGTGATGGTATGAATAAACCATCATTGACAAGTCGTGATTATATAAGCGTTACTCCGAAAACAACTGTAGAAGTCATCCCATATCCTGAAGAACAAGTTGAACACTTAGTTAGTCAGTTAATCAAACTACAGAAGAATTGTGACACATGCGCTTCTGCTACTGCTAAAGAAGAATTATTCATTGCTATGAGGTCAATTAACAAAGCATTAGAAGGCGCATTGATTAATCGTTTAATAATTAAACCCTAAACCCACCCAGCAACACGCACAACGCGTTTTAACTATCAACCTAGACAAATACTCAAGGAAACTCTTACGCGCTTTAAACTGATTCTAAATAGCTTTTAAGGAGGACGGGGTATCTTGAATAGATTAGAGAAGTTTGAAAAAATTAGAATTAAGCATGAAAATGAGTATTTAGGTTCAGAGTGGGGAGTCGGGGAAGATGATGTGGATTTCCTTGTTGAAGAGGTTGAAAGACTTCATGAAATCGTGAATGCAGTCAAATCAGCATTGGAGGCATCCAAATGAAAGAAACATTAGAAGAATACGTTAAAGGTTTAAAAGCTGAACTCAAAAGCGAAAAAGCTAAACGTGAAGAATCGGAATTTAAACATGCGGTGGTTTGCGAAGCTTTGGAGAATTTACTTGATGATATTGATTTGGCAGCTATACCTCAAGGAGCATTTTATATATCGCGTAAAGTAGCTAGAAAGGCTTTAAACGGGGTGACAGTATGAGCGATAAAACTAGATTCGAATACCTAACCAACTACTTCCACGACCAACTATTTGCAGATAGCTGCACGATCAGTCGCACGAATTTTAATTTTCTGTTGAACAGTCATAACAAGTATTTGAAGGTGAAGGA